>ERZ857969.30-NODE-30-length-207398-cov-15.816169_pt1 | contig 207398 bp, 190 predicted proteins | sample MGYA00519864_ERZ857969 | MGnify/ENA primary metagenome ERZ857969 (study PRJEB31778, sample SAMEA3449382) | human gut metagenome | biome: human gut; feature: human-associated habitat; material: faeces | place: United Kingdom | collected 2010/2012 ...
AAATGAAAGAAAAATCAACATTAAAGGATGTTGCAAACAATTACTTGACACATACTAAAAACACAGCGGGAATTACGCTAATAGCCCTAGTAGTAACTATAGTAGTACTTTTAATACTAGCGGGAGTGAGCGTAAATGCACTATTTGGAGATAGTGGAATAATAGAAAAAGCAAAAGACGCTCAAAACAAAATGAATCTAGCTATAGAAAATGACCAAAAAGGTATAAATGAATTAAGCAAATGGTTAGATAATCAAGTGAATAGAACAACAGGAAATTGGACACAAAACAAAACATCAGTAACAAATGGAACTACAACATATACAGTAGGAGACGATTATACTTATGATTGTGGTGTTTCAGGATACACTGGTGTTTGGAAAGTATTAGGAGCAGAAAATGGAAAACTTCTAATAATGTCAACAGTAGATGTAGGAACTTTACAATTATCAGGAAAAGATGGATATAACACTGGAATAAGTCAATTAAATACAATGTGTGCTCAATATGGAACAAATGCAAGAAGTATAAAAGTAGAAGATATAAATAGAGTAACAGGATATGATCCGACTAACCAAGGAGATGGAACAGTTTTTGGTGCGGGACAATTTTATGAATATGGAAATAAAGTAACATATACAGCAAGTGGAAGTTCGGCAACTAATGGAAAAACATACACAGGAAGTATAAGTTATGAACATCCAGATGGAAGAAAAATAGGAACAGACAATGTAACTTCAATAACAGTAGAAAGTACTGCTTATTACTATTACCCATACTCATTAACAACAAGTAGTAGTACAACAGGAGAATGTAAAGGAATAGCAACAGATTCACCAGCATATGAAATGTTATTTGGAAAAGCATCAGATACAAGTGATGGTAGTGGAAATGCATACTGGCTTGCGTCTTCGTATGTGAATGCGTACTCTAGCTATTCGGGCTTTGGTTTGCGCTATGTGGACTCTGATGGCTTCGTGGGCGGCTTTAACTTGTGGTACTCGCGCGGTAGCACTTTCAACCCTTCGTTAGGCGTGCGTGCCGTAGTTTCTCTATAATCTGGAATCCCCTCCGAGAAAATAGAAAACTATATATGGCACAAATTTAAAATATATAAATAAGCAATCTTCAAGCTTGACAGGCCTTGTGTCTGTCAGCTTGATTTTTTTATGCCATGAAACTGGAAAAATTTTGAAATAAAAACAGAAAAAAGTATTGACAAGCTTAAAATGGTTTGTATATAATTTGAAATATACAAAAGAAGAAAAGGTGGTTAATATGGCTGTAACTACAATAATAAAAACTATAAAATCAATACATCCAGATAGTATAATATTGGTTAAAGTTGGAAAATTTTACAATGTATATGGGAAAGATTCATATATATTATCATATTTTTTCAATTATAAATTAAAAGAATTGGATGGAATAGTAAGCTGTGGTTTTCCAATAGAAAGCATAAATAAAATAATGGCAAAATTAGAAAATAAAAAGATTAATTATTTGATTGTAGATAGAAGAAATAATTATGATGTTGATGAATTTTATGACAATAAAAATTTAAATACATATAACCAGACATATGAAAAAGCAAAACAATATATAAATTCAAAGCACAGAGTTGATAAAATATATCAATATCTAATACATAATTTAAATAATAAAAAATTAATAAATCAAATGGAAAAAGTGATTATAAATGAAGGAAGAAAAGTTTAAAATACTACAATTTATAAGGGAATTTATTGTAAGAGTTGAAAATGAATTAGAAAATTTCCCTAAAAAAGATATAGAAATAAAGAAAAGAATAAAAGATATAAGTTATGAATTATTAGAATTAGTATATAGAGCAAATTTGCTAGAAGAACCTAAAGAAAAAAAGAACTTACTTATAAAAGCAATAGCAAAAGTAAAAATAATAGATTTTTTAATAAACTTAAGTTATGATAGAGAATTACTACCACAAAAAAGGTATATTAAATTATCTGAAAAATTGGATGATATAGTTAAATATATATCAGGCTTATTAAAAACATATAATAAGCAACAATAGGGCATAGTTGTCTGGCTTGCGTCTTCGTATGTGAATGCGAACTCTAACAATTCGAACTTTGGTTTGCGCAATGTGAACTCTGATGGCAACGTGAACAACTATAACTTGTGGAACTCGAACGGTAACACTAACAACCCTTCGTTAGGCGTGCGTGCCGTAGCTTCTAAAAAACTGTGGTTACTATTACTAAGGTATAGTAAGAGAAGTTTTAGATAGAAACAAACTAATGTCCTTTAGTTTAAGTTATTCTTAAACTATAAACTAAAAATAGATAAATATATTTGTTAGTAACTTTTTAGCGAAGAGGAGTATATTTTAGTACTATTTTTGAGAGGAGAGTGTACAACTCTTCTTTTTATTATTACGTAAGCTATCATAACAAATTATACTACTTACTATGCAAGATAAATTTATTTTATTATTTTTGTATAAATGCAAGTTTTTTCTAAGCTTACGTTTAACAGTTCTATATCTTGCATATTTCCCATTAGAATCTCTACCAAGAAATATGAAATTATTAGTATCTCTATAAATTCTTGTTTTCTTATTTAAAAATAATTTTTCTTTCGATAAGAATTCTTTAATTTGTTCTAAACAATATTTTAAATATTCTTTTGAATGATGAAATAATAAAAAATCATCTTGATATCTTACATAGTATTTTATTTTTAACACTTCTTTAATATAATGGTCTAAATCATTTAAATAAAAAATTGCCAAAACTTGGCTTGTCATAGCACCTATTCCTAAACCGTTTTCTTCACTATCTATTATATCAAAAACAATTTTTAATGCCTCTACATCGTTTATTTTTCTTTTGAGTTTTTCTTTTAAAATATCATGGTCAATACTTGCAAAAAATTTACTTACATCAGCTTTTAAAATATAATATCTTTTGTACTTGATTTTACAAATTCTATGAAAATTAGAAGCCAGTTCTAGTCCTTTGCTGGTTCCCATATCTTTTCTGCTGGCTACATTTATACTTAACAAACAAGGAAGAAGAGCAGGGTATAAAATATATCTTGCCACTAAATGATTTACAATTTTGTCCTGAACATTTTGGCTTACTATGCGTCTTTCTTTTGGCTCATAAATTGTAAATATATTAACAGGACCGAGGAACATAAGCTCTATCCTTCAAAATATTATAAACTCTTGATACATAAGTAGCTTTATATTCTTTTAGATTAGCCACTTTCCTTTTACTTTTAGTATTTCTACAAACCTCATTAAATACATTTAAAATATTTTCAAAATTATAAATACTATCATATAGATTTTTTTTTCTTTTCATTTACTTTACAGTCCTTAATTTATCTTGTATTTTGTACAAAAAGTCATAAGCCTGACTAATTGATAAATCATCAATTTTTAATTTTAATATTTCATCTGCCATTACTTCTAATTGTTTGTTACTTAAGTAACTATTAGAATTTATTGGAGTTTCTTGAACATCAAAAGAAACTATTTCAATATTGTATGGAGTGCTTTTTAATAAGGTTAAATATTTTTGCAAAGAATTACAAGGAAATCCGCATTTAACAACAGTTTCATTGAGATTACCAAGTTTTAAATTTAACAGGTTAGAAACAATTTTAGCATCTTCATCTATAAAAATAAAAAATAAACCAGCTTTAAATAAATATAAAGTGTTAGGAGTGTAATTGTCAGAAGTTTTTAATTTTTGATATTTATCATATATTTTACTCATTAAAATCTTTCCTTTCATCTTTTGTAACAAATTCTAAAAAGAACTTTTATTTTTTAATAAATTAATTTTCTTTTGTATTATCATTTTCCATTTTTATCCTCCATTTCCATATACTGTATATAAATATACTATATAAAAAAACAACTGTCAATAGGTAATATTATATGCTAATATACTACATATAAGTATACTATACGTAAAATGAGTAATACTATATATTGGAGGGATAAAATGGAGAATTTTGGAAAAGTTGATATTATATTAGATAAATATTTAAAAGAACATAATATAAGCAGATCTAGTTTAACTAGAAAAACAGAATTGCAATATAGTCAAATTTTAAGATATTGTAGAAACGAGGTTCAAAAAGTTGACCTAACAATCTTGGCAAAATTATGTACTGTATTACAATGCGATATACAAGATATATTGCAATTAACTCGAGAAACAGAAAAATAATTATAAAAAACTACTTTAAATTTAAAAAAATGTGGTATAATGAGACAGGATGAAAGGGGAAAATATTATGTTAGAGATATTCAGAACAGATTTAGAAACAAATAAAACAGAAATTGTAACCAAATATGAAAAAGGTAATTGGATCAATATGATATCCCCGAGCGAAGATGAGATAATGGATGTGTGTAAAAATTTAAAAATAAATGAAGACTTTATCCGTTATGCATTAGATTATGAAGAAAAAGCCAGAATTGATGTTGAAGAAGATGACAATACCATATTATTTATAATAGATGTTCCAATCAGAGAAAGAGAAGGAGACTCATTAATTTATACAACAATGCCGATTGGTATTATCTTTGTTAGAGATGATTATTTAATTACTGTATCAATAAAGGAAAATAGTATTATTCAAGATTTAAAGAAAAATGATATGAGAAATATTATTACATACAAAAAAAGTAGATTTTTATTACAAATATTATATAGTAATGCTTCAATGTATTTAAATTTATTAAAGAAAATAAATAAAGAAACTGAAATTGCGGAGTCGATACTAAAAAACTCAATGAAAAATAGAGCATTGTTAAAATTATTAAACTTAGAAAAGAGTTTAGTGTATTTTACAACATCTTTAAAATCAAATGAAGTTGTAATGGAAAAAACAATGCGTGGAAAAATAATTAAATTATATGAAGAAGACGAAGATATATTAGAAGATTCTATTATTGAAAATAAACAAGCTATTGAAATGGCTAAAATATATAGTGATATTTTAAATGGAACAATGGATGCATATGCTTCAATAATTTCCAACAACTTAAACAGGGTTATGAAGTTTTTAACATCAATAACAATTATCTTATCAATACCAACAATGATAGCAAGCTTTTGGGGAATGAATGTGCCAGTTCCAATGCAAAATAATCCATATGGATTTATAATATTAATTGGATTTTCAGTAATAATTTCGGTGATTGCAACGGTATGGCTTAATAAAAGAGATATGTTAAAATAAATTGTAAAAATTCTCCTTTAATGGAAAAAATAATAAAATGCAAAAAGTATAAAATGACGAAAAATGAATATACTTTATAGTGAAAACTTTTAAAATTATTTTTAAAGGAGGATGTAATATAATGAAGGTAATAGATACAATTGCTTTAGTTTTAATAATAATAGGAGCAATTAACTGGGGATTAGTAGGAATATTTAATTTCAATTTAGTAGATGCAATATTTGGTGCTATGTCAGTTATAAGTAGAATAATTTATATTCTAGTAGGAATTTCTGGATTATGGGCAATAAAATTATTATTTGATAGATAAAACTTAATTAAGCCTGGATTGCAAAAGCAATTCAGGCTTTTTTTCTTTACAAACTAGAAAAATATGGTATAATATACAAAGTATGTAATAGTAAGGAGGAAAAGAAATGCTTACGGCTACAGGAGTAACAATTAGATTTGGAAAAAGAACATTATTTGAAGATGTAAATATAAAGTTTAACAAAGGATGTTGTTATGGAATAATAGGTGCAAATGGTGCAGGAAAATCTACATTTTTAAAAGTTTTATCAGGCGAACTTGAACCAAGCAAAGGAGAAGTAACAAAAGAAAAAACAGAAAGATTATCTGTTTTAAAACAAGATCACTTTGCTTTTGAAGAATACACTGTTATGGACACAGTAATTATGGGAAATGATGAACTATATAAAATAATGAAAGAAAAGGATGCAATATATGCAAAGCCTGATTTTTCAGAAGAAGATGGAATGAAAGCTGCTAAATTAGAGGAACGTTTTGCAGAATTAGATGGCTGGAATGCTGAGTCAGATGCGGCAGTGTTATTAAATGATTTAGGAATAGCACCAGAAAAACATTATGAACTTATGAGCAACCTAGAAGCAAAAGATAAAGTAAAAGTATTGCTAGCACAAGCATTGTTTGGAAACCCAGATATACTTTTACTTGACGAGCCTACAAACGATTTAGACTTAAAAAGTATTAGCTGGCTTGAAGAATTTTTAATAAACTTTGAAAATACAGTTATTGTTGTATCACATGATAGATATTTTTTAAATAAAGTTTGTACACATATTGCAGATGTTGACTTTGGAAAAATTAAAGTATACCCAGGAAACTATGATTTCTGGTATGAGTCTAGCCAACTTGCATTAAAGCAAATGAAAGAAGCTAATAAAAAGAAAGAAGAAAAAATTAAAGAATTACAAGACTTTATTGCAAGATTTAGTGCAAATGCTTCAAAATCAAAACAAGCAACATCTCGTAAAAAATCATTAGAAAAAATTGAATTAGATGAAATTAAACCATCTAACAGAAGATATCCATATGTTGATTTTAAACCAGATAGAGAACCAGGAAAAGAAATTTTACACGTTAAAAATATATCTAAAACAATAAATGGAGAAAAAATATTAGATAATATTTCATTTACAGTAAAACAAGATGATAAAATAGCATTTTTAGCAGATAATGAAAATGCAAAAACTGTGTTATTCCAAATTATAGCAGGTGAACTTGAACCAGATGAAGGGGAAGTAGTATGGGGTACAACAATTACATCAAGCTATTTTCCAAAAGATAATAACTATTTATTTGAGTCAGATTTATCAATTACAGATTGGTTAAGACAATATTCAAAAGATCCTGATGAAACTTATGTAAGAAGCTTTTTAGGAAGAATGTTATTTTCAGGCGAAGAAGCACTTAAAAAAGTAAATGTACTTTCAGGTGGAGAAAAAGTAAGATGTGTTCTTTCAAAAATGATGTTATCAGGAGCAAACTTTTTAATTTTTGACGAACCAACAAATCATTTAGATATGGAATCTATTACAGCGTTAAACGAGGGAATGAAGAAGTTTAAAGGAAATATGCTATTTACTTCACATGATCATCAATTAACTCAAACTGTTGCAAATAGAATTATTGATATAAAAGCAGATACAGTAATAGATAGAGAAGTTACATATAATGAATATTTAGGAGTAGAATAAAAAATAATAAAAGGAGTAATATTATGTTTTGTAATAAATGTGGTGCGGAGATAGATATAAATGATAAGTTTTGTAATTCGTGTGGAGAAAAAATTGAAAATAAAGATATTGGAAGTATTATTTTTAAGAGAGAAAAGCAATATTATGGCTGTATAGTTCCTATAAAAGTATTTATGGATGGAAACTTAGTAGCAACATTAAACAGTAATACAGAAGTAACAGTAAATACAACAATAGGAAAACATAAAATAATGTTTGACTTGTGGAGTGGAAACGGAGCCGAAGAAATTGAAATAACAAAAGAACATCCTAATGTAAAAGTTACATTTAAATTAAAGATGGGAGTAGTTACTACAAAACCACAAATAATTAAAATAGAAAATATATAGGAGATAAAAATGGAAGAAAAAATATGTAAAAATTGTGAATATAAAAATTCACCAGATGCAAAATTTTGCTTTAATTGTGGTAAAAATTTAGATGAAAATCAGATAGAAAATAATGAAAAAACCACAAATGTTAACTCAAAAACTAATGTACTTGCTATTTTAAGTCTTATTTTTGGAATTTTAAGTATTTTATTTACAAGTATATGGTTTCCTATGTTAGCAATAACATTTTCGATATCAGCTAAGAAAAAAATAAAATTATTTAATGAAAAAGGAAATGGTCTTGCTACAACTGGTTTAGTACTTGGAATTATAGGTATTATAATTTGGGCAGTGTTTTTGGCAATAAGAATATTAGCAATTACTGTACAATAATATAAAATTATTTTAATCTAAAATAATTAATTAGTAAGAAAGGACAAATAATGGATACACAAGAAAGAATTGCAAATATAATTGCAGAAGAATTAAATATAAAATTAGTGCAAGTTGTAAGAACAATTGAATTAATTAATGAAGGTAATACAATACCTTTTATTGCACGTTATAGAAAGGAAGTAACTGGTGGACTTTCAGATGAAACTTTAAGAGATTTAGGTGAAAGACTTACATACCTTCGTAACTTAGAAGCAAGAAAAGAAGAAGTAAAAACATCAATTGAAAATCAAGGAAAACTTACAGACGAAATAGTTGCAAACTTAGAAAATGCTAAAACATTAGCAGAAGTTGAAGACATATATAGACCATATAAACAAAAGAAAAAGACAAGAGCTACAGTTGCTAAAGCAAAAGGTTTAGAGCCATTAGCTGAAATTATATTAGCTCAAACAGAAAAAACACCAATTGAAGAAATTGCAAAACAATATGTAAATATTGATAAATTATCAGAGGAAGATAAAAATAACAAAGAAAAAGTTGTAGCAAGTGTGGAAGATGCTATTCAAGGTGCAAAAGATATTATTGCAGAAATTATATCAGATAATCCTGAATACCGTAAGCAAATTAAACGTATTTGCTACAGAGAGGGCGTTATAATAACTAAAGCTACAAAGCCAGAAGAAAAAACAGCATATAATATGTATTATGAATTTAGCGAAGAGGTAAATCATTTACCTAGCCATAGAATTTTAGCTATTAATCGTGGAGAATCTGAAGAATTTTTAAAAGTAAAAATCGAAAAGCCAGAAGATAAAATTTTAGATTTAATAAATAGAGATATTATTAAACAAAAAACTCAATTTACTACAATATTAGAAGAGACAATTGAAGATAGTTGGAGCAGATTAATTGAACCATCTATTGAAAGAGAAATTCGTTCTGACTTAACAGAAAAAGCAGAAACTCAAGCTATTAAAGTATTTGGAAAAAATGCAAAACCTTTACTTTTAGCAGCACCTTTAAAAGGTTTAACAGTAATGGGGTTTGACCCAGCATATCGTACAGGTTGTAAAATTGCAGTAATTGATGAAACAGGAAAATTACTTGCAACTACAACTGTATACCCAACAGAACCACAAAATGATGTAAATGGTGCAAAAAAAGAGCTAAAAACTTTAATTGAAAAATATAAAGTTGATATTATTGCAATAGGAAATGGAACAGCTTCAAGAGAATCTGAAAGCTTTGTTGCAGATATGATTAAAGAAATTGAAAGACCACTTCATTATGCAATTGTAAGTGAAGCTGGAGCATCTGTATACTCTGCATCAAAACTTGCAACAGAAGAATATCCAGATATAAACGTATCTTTAAGAGGTGCAATATCAATTGCAAGAAGATTGCAAGACCCACTTGCAGAACTTGTAAAAATAGATCCTAAGGCTATAGGAGTAGGGCAATACCAACATGATGTTGACCAAAAGAAATTAACAGAAAGCTTAACTGGTGTTGTTGAAGATGCAGTAAATGAAGTTGGAGTTGATGTTAATACAGCTACACCATCATTACTTTCTTATGTAGCAGGAATAAATAAAACCATTGCAAATAATATAGTAAAATACCGTGATGAAAATGGTAAATTAGCTGAAAGAAAAGAACTATTAAAAGTTCCTAAATTAGGAAAAGCAGCATTTGAGCAATGTGCAGGATTTATTAGAATTCCTGGTGGAAAAAATGCTTTAGAAATTACAGGTGTTCACCCAGAGAGTTATTCTGTTGCAGAAAATTTACTTAATAAATTAGGATACAAAAAAGAAGATTTATTAAATAAAGAAAAACAATCAGAAATAAAAGCTAAATTATTAGAAGTAAATGTAAAAGAAACAGCTAAGGAACTTGATGTTGGTGAAATGACTTTAGCAGATATTATTGAAGAAATGTCAAAACCAGGTAGAGACCCAAGAGATGAAATGCCTAAGCAAATATTAAGAGCTGATGTACTTAAATTTGAAGATTTAAGAGATGGAATGGTCTTAACAGGAACTGTTAGAAATGTTACAGACTTTGGTGCTTTTGTTGATATAGGTGTAAAACATGATGGTTTAGTACATATTTCACAATTAAGTAATAGCTTTGTAAAAAGTCCATCTGATGTAGTATCGGTTGGTGATATTGTAAAAGTTAAAGTTATTGGAATTGACCAAGAGAGACAAAAAGTTCAACTTTCAATGAAAGATGCATAAAAAAAGAGTGAAAGAATATATTTTATATTTTTTCACTCATTTTTTTGTATACATTTTCTTTTAAATCTAAATACCTTTCATTAAATGCTAAATTTTGTTTTGGATAAACAGGTGGTAGAACACTTAAAATTAAGCAAGGTTTAGATTTAAAAAGCTTTAAAATACCAGTTGGCTTTCTAAAACTAAACACAAATGGAATAATTGGTACATTATTTTTTGAAGCAATTTTAAATGCACCATTTTTAAAATTACGTAATTTATTGTAATATGGCCACAAAGAAGCTTCAGGGTAAAAATGTACTACTTTATTTTTAGCTAATAAATCATCAATTGCTTTATAAAAATTTTCTTTACAAGAAATTTTTTCTGGTATAGGAATAGCATATAACAAACGTACTAAATGCCTAACCACAGGCATTTTAAAACCATCAGTTTTAGCAGTGTAATATATTCTTCTAGGAAACCATGCAAGACCAAGCATTGCACAATCTATATATTGTACATGGTTTGATACTGAAATAGCACCAGATTTAATATTTTTTAAATTTTCTTTTCCTTCAATTCTTAGTCCAAAAATAATTTTAGAAATTAGAAAAATAATTGGTGCAACTATGATGTAGTAAAATAAATTTGATATTAACTTGAAAAATATATTATTTTTTACATATTTATAATTTAAGCCAATATCGAATTTAAGTGGTTCCCACATTTTTATTATATCTTCATTTTCATTATTTACATTTGATTGTAAATCCTCTTTCATTTACTATATTTCCTTATTTCATCTATTATAAATTCGCAAATTTTGCTACAAGCATTTTTATCGATATTTTGTTTTTGTGCTTTTATTATATTTTCCACTTTATTTTTATCATCTAAAAGAGATATTACTGCATTTTTTATATCAGTAGTATTTTTACAGCTAATAGACATTCCACGGCTTTCAAAAAATTCAGCATTATATGTTTCACAACCAGGGATTGGCATAGTATGAATAATAGGAACATTTATTGTGGCAGCCTCGGTTGTTGTAAGCCCGCCGGGCTTAGTTAATAAAAGCTCACTTATACACATATACTTATAAATTTGTGGAGTAAAGCCTATAGGAATTACTTTATTTGAGTCATAATTATTTGAAATATCTTCATAAACTTTTTTATTATTACCACAGGCAACTAAAATCGTTTCAGAAATTTCATTTTGCAAAACATCTATTATACCTGTAACATTTCCAAAGCCCATACTTCCTGTCATAACTAATATATATTTTTTATTTTTATCTAAATTTAATTCAGCAAATATTTTAGATTTATCTAAATTTTTACTGAAATTAGTTGATACAGGAATACCAAAAGGTATTAGCTTTTCACGGCTGATACCTTTTTTAGTAAAGTCTTCAATTAAATCTTTATGTGGAATTATAAAATAGTCTGGATTAGTTTCAGGCCAAAATGGAATTGATTTATAATCTGTTGCAATTGCAATAAAATGTATGTCATGTTGTTTTTTTATAGCAGTTAAAACTTCAGCAGGAAATAGGTGAGTAACTACAACATAATCATATTTATTTTCAACAATATAATTATATAATTTTTTTCTATGTAACCTATTTACACCATAAACTGGAGATGTAATTTTGGTCTTTTCATATAATTCACCCAATTTATAAACTCTTTTAAAAACAGCACCATTTCCTTTTGTGGAACTAATATATAATTTATTTACAACATTAGCTATTTTATAATTTATTAAGTCCAAATATTCTTTAAAATCAACTTGAACTCCCATAACTCTTAATTCCTCTGCTATAGCACTTGCAGCAGAATTATGGCCACCGCCTGTACTACATGATAGAACTAAAACTTTAAACATAAAATGTCCCCTTATTTAAATTGTTCTTGAATTTCATTTACTTCATCATAATGATTATTTAAAATATCTAAAAATACCTTTGCAATCTCTGGGTCAAATTGTGTTCCAGAGCATCTCTCAATTTCAGCTTTTACAACATCTAAACTTAAAGGATCACGATAAGTTCTTCTTGATGTCATTGCATCATAAGTATCTGCAACGGCTGCTATTCTTGCAAGATAAGGAATATCGTTTCCTTTTAACTTTCCAGGGTAACCGTTTCCGTCAAATCTTTCATGATGATGCTTTACGATTGGTATAATATCTTGAAATACCTCTGCATTACACAAAATATGAGCACCAATTGATGGATGGTTTTTAATTTGTGAATATTCATCATCTGTTAGCTTAGATTCTTTTAATAAAATGCTATCAGGAATACCAATTTTTCCAATATCATGGAATAAACCACCAACTTCTAGAGTTTTTAAATCTGAATCAGATAATCCTAAATATTTTCCAATTAGGACAGAATATTTAGAAACTCTATCTGAATGACCTCTAGTATATGGGTCCTTAGCTTCAACAGTATATCTTAAAGTTTGAATACTATCTAAGTAAGCTTTTTCTAGTTTTTCATAAGTAGAAGAAAGCTCTTCATTTATTCTTTTAATTTCATTCATTTGCTCAATTGATTTGATTCCAGACTCAATTAAAAGAAGTAACTGATCAAACTTGTCACTCTTTTCACAATAACCTTGAATATCTAATTTTCTAATTGTCTCCAAAGGTGGAGCTAAATCTTTATGACCAGTTAGTAACAAAATATATAATTCTTTGTTAAATTTACGTATTTCTTCAACTACTTGGTCACCATGAATAGGTGTCATAATAAAGTCCAAAATCATTAAATCAAAATGTTCATTTTTTACTTTTTCAATAGCCTCCATTGGATCAGTAACACCTGTAAAATCGTAACCAGATCTTTTTAGGAAAATTGACAAAGAATCAACAATTCCTTCCTCATCATCGACTGCTATAATTCTATAGCCTTTATCATTTGCACTTTGCATGTTTTTTCTCATAATCTCACCTCAATGTTTATAGTAATAAGTATACTCAAGATGACAACAACATTATATCATAGTTTGTCGAAATGTACAGTATTTCACACAAAAAAATCTAGTATTTCGTTGAGAATACTAGATTTTATACATATGAGTTAATATTTAAAGTGGTAATATAATATTAAATGTAGTGCCTTTTCCTTGTTCTGTTTCAAAAGTCATATTTCCATTGAAATGAGCACGTATTGTAGAATATGACATAAATAATCCAAGTCCAGTACCATTTTTGCCTTTTGTAGTTATCATTTCTTTAAATAATTTCTTTTGAACTTCATCAGGTAAGCCACATCCATAGTCTTTTACAGAAATTATAATATTGTTATTTTCCTTTTTTAATATTAAGTCAATTTTATTATCAGGTTTACCATCATAGGCTTGTATTGCATTTGAAATCATATTGTTTATAACTTGAACTAAACTATTTATATTTCCTTTTAATACAGTTTGTTCATTTACTTGCATAGAAACATTTAATTCTACTAGAGCATTTTTTAATTCATGTTTCATTAAAATATTTACACGTTTTACTAATTCGTCTAAAGTAAATGAAACAGCTTGCTCTTCAGACATTGTAACAGCTTGACCTTTAACTGCTGTAATAATATCTGACATATATTCTGTGTATGAACGAATTTTTTCAATCCAATCTTTCATATCTTTTGCAATATCATGATGGTCTTGGACAGTAACTTCAGGGTCTCCTACAGATGCCTCATATTCTTTTACTAAATCTGTTAATCCTTCAGCTGCACCAGATATAGACATTATAGGTGTTTTTAAGTTATGAGCAATGCCACCTATAAGTTGACCAAGTGAAGCTAGACGTTCCCTTTCCATAAGCATATTTTGATTATCGTGAATTTGATCAACGTAATTTCTTGTTATATCTTGAATTTTATTAAAAGCTAAAATTAGGTCTGCCATTTCGTCATTAGATGTAATTGGTAAGTTTTTTTCAAAAACAATATTTTCTGAATTTGAAATGTTATCCATACCATCATTAACATTTTTAATATCATTTGATAATCCTTTTCCAATATAAACAACGAATATTAAGTTGAATATAATTAGAATAGCAGTAACTATAATAAATGGTGTTATAACTCCATTAGCAAACACAAAGAAGCGAATTCCAGCAAAATAATCTCCTTGGTCGGTATGTACTTTTATAACAGCAGCTTGTGAATTCTGACCATAATATTCAAAAATATGTCCATTCATTTCATCATAATATGTAAGAGCATATTTTATAAAAAAGTCATTTATAGTTTCTGGAGAATAATAAACACTTCCATCTTCTGCAGATAAAATTACATAGTGGTCTCTTTCTGAGTTTAAAGATAAAGTATTTAATTTTTGTTGTACTTCACTTAAAGTGTAAACTTTTGAACTATCAAATTCTTTTAATAATTCATTTCTATAAATATTATATAATAAATCTCCTTTTTCAGTTGTCATAATAGTGGTGCTAAGTAATAATAACAAAATAAAGGAATATAAGAATAGAGGTACTATTTCTATTAATAATTTTTTAAAAATTTCTAGCCTAATACCACCTTTTTTATTTCCTACAATGGCAGATGATTCAATAAGTTTGCTTTCAAAAAAGTTTTTTCCTATCATATAAGAAATTATTGAGTAAACTGTTCCAAAAGATAGTATAACAATACACAATTTTAATAATAATTCAAAATCAGTTTTGAAAACTACTAACAAAATTCCGCAAATAATGGCAGGAATAAAAGATAAAAGAAGTATCATTATGTATGGGTAATTAAAGCATTTTTCTCTTATTTTTAATAAAGTTGTTTTGCTAGCATTTGAATTAAAGTTTATTCTGCTATATACAAATCTAAAACCAATATAAACTAATGCAACTATAATTGCAGAAAGTATAATAAATTGATGTGTATATTTAATTCCGACTACCTCAACCTGAAAATTGTTATCAATAGAATTTTGAGGATAATTTAGAATAGCCGGTAATGTAAAGTATAATATTATCATAATTAATGTTGCAATAAAAGCATCTAACAGTGCTAATGTTTTATATGATCTGATTTTTGGTACATTTAATTTCATTTTTTAACCACCTATAAATTTATTTTTCATTAAATAATTTATTACAGCTTGTAGGTAATCTTCGGTTACTATAGGCCATGATAAATTTAATTTTTCCAAAATAGAGTTTGTGCATGTATTATCAAGAATTACACCATTTAAATTATTAGTTTTTATATTAGCAAGATATCCTGTAATTCCAAAATAATTATTTTTACTATTTAATATAAGTTTTTCGAACTCTTCAATACTACAAGTTTTCATATTAATATTATGCTTTTTCAAAAATTCGAATAAATAATTAAAATCAAGGTAATTTTGATTAAATAAATGATAAATTGTTAAGTTGTTTTTACGCGTATCATTTATCAATAATGACACTATAAAGTTTGCACAATAGTCTACTGGAGTAAATTCAACAGGAAAATGTAAGAGTTCTTCAGGTATACAATGTAGATTAATTACAGCAGATATTCTATTTAAAAATGCGTTTTCATTTGCGTTTTGTTGGAATACTCCATCTGAAAAACGGTTAGTGATATTTCCCATCCTATAAATAGTAGCACATAAGTTATCATTTTTACAAGCATTTAATATCAATTTTTCTGCTTCAAATTTACTTTTTACATAAACATTATCTTCATAACTTTGACCGATATAAAAATCTTTCTCAGTAAAAGTAATTTCAGGACTTTTTACTAAGCCATATCCAGAAACAGAAATTGTAGAAATATAATGCAAAGGAATATTATATTTAATACAAAAATTAGTTATTTTTTTAGTACCTGCTACATTTGTATTATAAAATTCTTCATATTTTCCATAATGTTTTACTAAAGCAGCAGAGCTTATTACACAGTTAATATTATTTCCAAGGAAATCATATTGTTCATCTGGTAAATTAAAGTTATCTTTTAAAATATTTCCTGTTATTAAGTTAATTCTATGACTGTAATTTCTAAGGTTTTCATTTGGAAAATAAAAGTGGAATTTTTCATAAAACCTTTCTATTGCATTTATATTATCTTTTTCACGTATAACACAATATATTCTTGATTTTGTTTTTGTCAATAATTCATACAAAATATGAGAGCCCAAAAAACCAGTAACACCAAACAGTAGGATATTATTAAAAGTATTTGTGCTGTTAATAGGCTTTATTAAATTCTCTATAATAGGAATTTCATTTTGAGAAGCGCCTGAATTAGAATTGGAATTTCTTAATATATGTGAAGCTAGCTCTCTAATTGTTTGATAATCATAGAAATCCTGAGTATTTATGTTATAGCCTATACTATATAATTTAGTTTGAGCTTTTATAATTGTAAGTGAATCTACATAATAGTCAAAAATATTTGCAGTTACACTTAGTTCTGGCACTTGTAATAATTCACAGAAAATATTATGCAATGTATGTTCAACTTTATTACTAGGTTTTACCAGTTCTTTTGATTCATTTAAAGCAGGAAGTGGCAATAACTTTTTATTTATCTTTCCGTTTCCAGTAAGAGGAAGCTCTTGCAAACTAACATAATATTTTGGAACCATATACATAGGTAGTAATTTTTGTAAATAATTTTTTAAGTTTTTTTCATTAATATTTTTGTTACTTACATAATAAGCACATAAAACCTTAGTACCTTTTATATCTAAAGCTGATACATAGCAGTCTTTTATATTAGGATAATTTAAAATTCTAGACTGGATTTCTCCAATTTCTATTCTAAATCCATTTATTTTTACTTGAAAATCACTACGACCAATACATTCCATAATTCCTGTATCATATAATTTAACAATATCTCCGGAATCATACATTAATCCATTTTCTATAAATGGACAAGCAATAAATCTAGATGCTGTCATTTTTGGTAGTTCAACATAACCTTTTGAAAGCCCTTTACCTGCAATATATAGTTGACCGTTATATCCAAATGGAACCAAATTAAGGTCACTATTTAGAACAAATAAATTAGTGTTATCTGCTGGAATTCCAATTGGAACTGTAGCATATTCATTTTCGGTATATTCATAAATCATACAACCAACAGTAGCTTCTGTAGGTCCATATTCATTAAATATATGAATAGGATGAACAAATGCTGTAGAAATTTTTTGGCAACTTTCATTTGTTAAAATATCTCCACCAACAATTAGCTTTGTAACAACAGATTCAGGAGAAGCCAAATCTTGTAACAAGTTTAAGTGTGCAGGTGTTAATTTTATAATTTGTACTTTTTTATCATCTATAATTTCTTTTAGTAACAATTGAGGATTAGAATTCTCATAAATGTAAATGGTGTTTCCAGACACAAGAGGAGTGAAAACAGAGGTTACTGTTAAGTCAAAAGAAATTGAAGAATATAAAGGAAAATTAGTAGTTTCTCCATTTACATATTCTTTATTTGCCCACATAATATAATTTGACAAACTTTCATGAGCAATTTTTACTCCTTTAGGGTTTCCAGTAGAACCAGAAGTATAAATAATATAAGCTAAATCTTGTAAATCTGGTTTATATTTATTTTCATAAATTGTTGTCGCATTAGGTAGTGATATACCTAAGCAAAGGTTATCTAAATCTTCTAATTTAGTATTAGTTAATATTTTTTTGCAACTACTATTTTGAGCAATATATTTAACACGTTCTATTGGGTAAGAAACATCAATAGGAATGTAACAAGCACCCAACTTTAATACTGCTAAAATGCTCACAACAAGCTCAATTGAATTAGGAAAAAATAAACAAACTTTATCTCCTTTTTCAATATTATTTTCATACAAATAATCAGCTAAATAATTTACACAATTATTAAGTTCTTTATATGTGAATTTAGTGTTTCCAAAACATAGAGCTAATTTATCAGGATTTTCTGCTACTTTTTCTTCAAATAAATCAATTACAGTTTTTGTTATAGGGAGGTTAATTGGTTTATTATAAGTATTAAGAATAAACTGTTTTTCCTCTGGTAAAACTAATTCTAATTGATTTGTTGATATATTTGGGTTATTAATAACTTGATTTATTATTGATATAATTCTTTGGTGAAGTTGCTGTATATCTTTTTCAGTATATTTGGCAAGTTGGTAATCATAGGCAATACTTAGTTCACCAGTGTCATTTATATCAAACAAATGAATATCTAACTCATCCATATTTGTATTGCTATGAGTCCATCTAGTAGTATAAGGAATATCGTTAATACTACCATTAGATTTATTTATTTGATATGAAATCATTATATTGTATAAATTTGGTATAGAAGAATCTTGCGCTCTAACATACTCAAGAATTGCTTGATATGGATATTTTTGATGTCTAAAAATAGACAAAGTTTTCACACTCATTTTTGATGCGAATTCAGAGAATAAAGTATTTTCCTCCAAATTTACTAAAAATGGTACTGTACTAATAAACATACCAGCAGTATTTTTTTCTTTGAAATTGGTTCTATTTAAGATAGGAGTACCAATAACAAAGTTTTTTTCATTAGTCACTTTCCCAATATATAGTGAAAAAACAGACATAAAAAAGTGATAACAAGATATATTATTTAACTTGCAATAATCATTTATTTTATTCATTTTTTCTTTATCAATTAAAAAACATTCTCTACTAGAACTGCACATTGCAAAACTGTCTATTGATTTTGTTGATAAACTTGCTGGAGTAAATGGATTTTCAAATAAATTTTCCCAAAACATTTTATCATTATTATATTTTTCACTTGATAAATATTTTTGTTCAGAATTTATATAATCTACATATGATGTTTGTAAAAATTCAGGAGTGGTGTTATTTAAAAAACTAGAGTAAAAATTCATAAGTTTTGGAGCTATTTGATTAACTGTTTGAGCGTCAGAAATTATGTGATGCACAGTTAATACAACTCCTCCAGTAGCATCTGGAAGACTAAACATTGTGAAATGAAATAAATTAGAGTTTATCATATCAAATTTTCTTTCACAATCATTTTTTTCAAATTTATATAGTTCATCTAAAGAAGAAAAGGAGATATAGTCAACATTAAAGGGCGAAAATTCCCCTATGTATTGCTTTATATCTCCTTTTTCATCAAAACAAAGTTTAATAAGAAAACTATCATTTGTTTTTACATATTCATAGATAGATTTCTTTAATAAATCAAAACTAATTTTATCTTTTATAATTATTGTTCCACCAATGTTATTAACAGAGGTATTCTTAAAGAATTGCTCTGTGTACCAAATTGATTTTTGAGGATTAGTTAAATCATATAAATTCTTTTCCATAATAAAAATTTCCCCTTTTTATGTTTTGCAAAAATTATAGCTAAATTATATATGAAATTAATTAAAAAATCAATAAAAATAATGTAAAAAAATGGAGAATATTGGGAATTTCAAAAATGTTAGTTTAAATTTATAAAAGATGTTCATAATTAAAGTAAATATATATGAAAATAGGAGAAAAGAATGGAAGAGTACATTAGAAAAAAGCAAAATAAATCTAGAATAAAAAAATATATTTTAGGTACATTTATTAGTATTTTAATAGTTATTTTATTAGCACTTACATATGTGTTGTATTATGGAATTGAAACTCCTACACAAATAATAAATAAGCAATATGACGCAACTAGAATTTCACAAACAGTAGATGAAGTAAAGACCGAAAATGAGACAATTACTCAAATGCTAGAAAGTGTGAATGAAAGCATAGTAGGAATTTCAAAACTGAAAGGAACGGGTAGATCTATATTTGTAAAAGATAGTACATCAAAATTAGGGCTAGGAACAGGGATGATAGTGTCAGAAAATGGCTACATTCTAACTAATGAACATGTAGCAGGAGAAAAATATAGCAAATGCTATGTGACACTTTCAACAGGTAAAAATTATCAAGGAAATGTAGTGTGGTCAAGTTCAGATTTAGATTTAGCAATTGTAAAAATAAATACAAAAGATTTAAAATATGTAACTTTGGGAGATTCATCTAAAGCAAGCTTAGGGCAAATGGTATACGCAATAGGAAATCCAATAGGTTTTGAATTTCAAAGAACTGTTACTTCTGGTATTGTGAGTGCAACAAATAGGACAATAGTATTAAATGAACAAGACGAAATTGGAAATGAAAAATCTTCATACATGGAAGATTTAATACAAACAGATGCAACTATAAATCCAGGAAATAGTGGAGGACCTTTGATAAATGAGAGTGGAGAAGTTATTGGTGTAAATAGTGTGAAAATTACATCAGCAGAGGGAATTGGATTTGCAGTTCCAATAAATTCAGTAAAGGCAATATTAAAAAGTTTTATTTCAACAGGAGGGTTTGAAGAAGCGTATTTAGGAATTTTTGCATATGACAAAAATGTAATACCATATTTAGATAGTAATTTACAGTTAGACAAAGGAATTTATGTGGTACAAGTTAATGGAAATTCAGCTGCTGCAAAGTATGGAATACAAGAAAAAGATGTATTGCTAGAAGTTGATGGATTATCTCTAGATAAAATGTGTGATTTAAGAAGTTATATTTATACCAAAAAGCCGGGAGATGAAGTTATTTTTAAGGTTTTGCGAAATAAAAAAGAAATGCAAATTGCAGTCAAATTATTGAAAAAATAAGGAGGAATATAGCAGATAGTTTGTTGTAATTATCTGCTATTTATTATATAATTGTAGCAATTCATTATTGAATATTGGAGAAAAGAAAATGAAATTAAAGGACAAAAAAGAAGTAGCAAGTATAATAGCAATTGTTATAATTCAAACAATAGCATTTATAATAGCAGGGGCAAATAAATCATACATACATATGGATGAAACATATTCATTAGGACTTGCAAACTACGATAAAGTTGAAATACAAGATAATAATGATTTTTATAACCAATGGCATAGCAAAGAATATTATGAAGATTATTTAGCAGTCCAAAATAAGGACATTGGAAAATATAGTCAAGTATATGAAAATCAAAAAAATGATGTGCATCCACCACTATATTATTTATTATTAAGATTTGCAATGGGATTTCATAGAGGAAGTTACTCGAAATGGGAAGGAATAACATTAAATATAATTATATATGCATTTGTAACAATATTTGTTTATTTAATTATTAAAAAACTACTTGAAGGAGAAGAAAAATACAAAGAGAAATCTGCCATACTAGCTTTAGTATCTAGCTTGACACTTGCATCTATAAACAATGTAATTTATATAAGAATGTATGCTTTAGCAACATTAAATATAGTAATTACAACATATTTACATTTAAAATTATTAGATACTAAAGGAAACAATTATAAACTACTAACCGCAATAGGAATATCAGCATTAGTAGGCTCATTAACACATTATTATTATTTATTTTATTTAGCAATACTATTTATAATGTTTGTTATTAAATATATTAAAGAAAAAGACTATAAATCTCTACTAAAATACATAGTAACAATGCTTTTAGCAGGTGTAATATCTTTAATAATATATCCATATTCAATACAACATATGTTTTTTGGATATAGAGGACAAGGTGCTATAAGTAATTTAACTAATATTTCAAAATTTTTAAGTAACATATGTTTATATCTTTTTAAAATAAACGTATATGCTTTTAATAATGTGCTAATTATTATATTAGGAATAATTATATATACAAAATTAAAAAAGGTAAAAATAGAAAAAAATAGATACGTAAAATACATAGCTGTACCAACAATAATATACACAATTTTAGTAGCAATAGCTTCACCTTGGATAGAATTGAGGTACATAATGCCAGTATGTGGCTTAATATTCATACTTGTATTATATGTAACTTATATGCTATTAAAAGGCAAAAATAAAATTATAATAGGAGTATTTTTACTAATGATTATAATGCCTATTATAACAAACAATGTTATAGATTTAGTTGTAGGGCAAGACTTTAAAAGAGAAAAAGAAACTTCATATTCAAGTAAAACAGAAATGGCTGAAAAATTAAAAAGTGAATTTAATTTACCAATAGATATGGTTCAAAAGTTTTCAAATGCATCAATAGAAGATATATTATTATTTATAAAAGATTTTAAAGTAGAGCCAGAAGTTTTATATTCTAATAAACAAGATATAGTAGAATTTGTAAGCAATAATAATAACTTGCCAACATTATATTTATTTAACTCTAATAATAATAGATTTTTAGACGATATATTATTACTAAGCAATATAAAAGAATCATATATAGCAAAAGATATTGAATGTAATGAAGAAAATATAAAAGAAATAATGCAAAATAAAAATATATCAAATGGAATGTTAATATTTATAAATGATGGACAAAATAATAATGAGTTATTAGAGAAAATAAAAAATACACTTCAATTAAAAAATACAACATATTTAAAAAGACTTAATGCTTGTGATGTTTATTTAATAAAATAGAACTATACTAATCATATAGTTCTATTTTTGTATGCTTTTGAAAGTATTTTATTATGTAATAAGAAACATAAAATGGCAATGTCATTTGAGATACTATCATAATAAACTTATAGAAAAATCCACCTTTTGTTATATTATATAAAATTTCAAGTGGAGTACCAGGGAAATTATTTGATATAAACATTAAATTTCCATCAAAAAGCTTATTTACAATTAGTGCAAGAATACTCATACAACCAATTAAAATGGCAAAATATTTAGCATCCTTTAATTCTAAATCTATATATCTTGTTTTATTTATCAATATTCCTAAATATATCATTGCACCATGAAATAAAAAGCTATGAATACTTAAAAAGTGGAAAGCAGGATAAAAAGGTAAACTTGTAGATGGATAAATTATAAAAACAATTCCTCCAACTATTGCACCAGTAGCTAAAGAAACATCACCAATCCTTTTTAATACACCTTTTCCAAAAGAACTTAATAAACCTGCATATAATAAAATACTGCAGTAATACAACGGAGCATAGGTATTAACAGCCTTTATTGAATTTTGCTTAATATTAAAATATATTTTTATAACTTCTAATATCCAAGCAACTATTGTTGTGTATTTTATAATTTTGTATATAGTATTTTTATCTTTATTTACGGTATATTTTAAAGCTACAATGATGCCAATAATAGTAATTACAAGTAATATAAAATGGTCTCTTGTAAATATACCACAAGCTTCATATTTTCCTGCATTTGCAAACATTTTACACACTCTTTTCATATAAATTTATGTTGCTACAAATTATATCACAAAAATATAAAATATTCTACAAAAATAAAAAACAAACAACTGTTTACAAACTTAAAATAAACTGATATAATAAAATATAGTAATGAAAGGAAGATTGCTATGCATAATGAAGAAAGTAAAATATATGTAGCAATAGATTTAAAAAGCTTTTATGCCTCTGTTGAATGTAAAGAAAGAGGGCTAGACCCGATTACTACAAATTTAGTAGTTGCTGATAGTAGTAGAACAGAAAAAACAATTTGCCTTGCTGTAAGTCCTGCATTAAAATCCTATGGAATACCGGGCAGAGCAAGACTTTTTGAAGTGGTTCAAAAAGTGAAAGAGGTAAATATATATAGAAAAAGAAAAGCAACAAATAGAACATTTACAGGATCATCATATAGTGATATTGAATTAAAGAAAAATAAAAGCCTAGAATTAAGCTATATAATAGCACCACCAAGAATGGCATATTATATGAAATACAGTTCAAAAATTTATAATATATATTTAAAATATTTTTCATCTGATGATATATATGTATATTCAATAGATGAAGTATTTATAGATGTTACACATTATTTAAAAACATATAACATGAGAGCAAAAGAGTTAGTAACAAAAGTAATACAAGATGTTTATCAAACAACAGGAATAACAGCGACTGCAGGGATTGGAACTAATTTGTATCTTTGCAAAATAGCAATGGATATTGTAGCAAAACATGTAAAACCAGATGAAAATGGTGTAAGAATAGCAGGTCTTGATGAAATGGCATATAGAAAATTGCTCTGGGGCCACAGACCTTTAACAGATTTTTGGAGAGTTGGAAAAGGGTATACAAAAAAATTAGAAGAACATGGGATGTATACAATGGGGGATGTGGCTAGAATGTCGGTTAAAAATGAAGATTTATTATATAAATTATTTGGCGTAAATGCAGAGCTACTAATTGACCATGCTTGGGGATGGGAAAGTGTAACAATTGAAAGTATTAAGGCATATAGACCAGCCACAAATAGTATATGCTCTGGACAAGTTTTACATTGTCCATACAATTACGAAAATACAAAAATAATTGTAAAGGAAATGACTGAATTACTTGCACTAGATTTAGTAGAAAAGGGGTTAGTTACAAATCAAATTGTGCTAGAAGTTGGTTATGATGTGGACAATTTAAAAAATCAAGCAATTAGCAGTTTGTATAACGGAGAAATAACAACTGATAAATACGGAAGAAAAGTACCAAAACATGCACATGGAACAATAAATATAGATCATCAAACAGCCTCTAGTAAAGTTCTTACGGGATACATAATAAAATTATATGAGCAAATTGTGAATAAACAACTTTTAGTAAGGAGAATAAATATTACTGTTAATAATGTTGTAAATGAAAATATGGTAAAAACTAGTGACTATGAGCAAATTAACTTATTTGTGGATTACGCAGAAGTTAACGAGAAACGAAAAAAGGAAGAAGCGGAAAAAGAAATACAAAAAGCAATGATTGGTATAAAAAGCAAATATGGAAAAAATGCTATTTTAAAAGGTATGAACTTACAAAAGGAAGGCACAACTATTGAAAGAAATAGGCAAATAGGAGGTCATAAAGAATAAAAATGTTAGAAAAAAGTGATAAATATAACGATATAATAAATTTACCACATCATGTATCCAAAAAACATGCAAGAATGTCACTTGAAGAAAGATCCGCACAGTTTGCACCATTCTCAGCACTAACAGGATATGATGAGGTTATAAAAGAGACTGCAAGAAAAATTAATAATAATGAAAAATAGTGTCCGTTTTGGACACTATTTTTGGTGCAACTGGAGGGATTCGAACCCCCGACCTTCCGGTTCGTAGCCGAACGCTCTATCCAGCTAAGCTACAGTTGCATAACATAATTATTATACATTGAAATTTAAAAATATTCAATAGAATTTTGAAAAAAATCTTGCAAATGTAAAAAAAGTGTGGTATAGTATATAAGTACTGAGAAAAATCGAGGCGTAGCGCAGTTGGTAGCGCGCGTGGTTTGGGACCATGAGGTCGCAGGTTCGATCCCTGTCGCCTCGACCATATTAGTATTAGAGTAGCAAGAGTTTAAACAAATTCTTACTACTCTATTTTTTATCAATTGTAATTCTTTTATATCTTCGGCAATCAACCTTTCCACTCAAGAAACTAGATAACTTTTCCCCATTTATTAAAGCTTCTTTTTGCATTTTAGAAAGAGTTTTTATTTGATATTCCAACTTACAAGCCAAAGATTTATCTTTGCTTTTCCAAGCAGCATCAAGTTTAACAGCATTATGTGATTTGGTATATTTCGCACCATTTTTATCCTTGCTTAAATGTTCATTTATTCGTTTATCCAGATCATTTGTCATTCCAGTATAAATTGAATTATCAGCACATCTCAACATATATGTATAATACATTTTATTCCACCTATATTTTTTCTTAATTTTATCATTAAATAAAACTATTGTAAATAATAGACAATATGTGATATATTAAAAAAAAATTTTATTCAAAAAATAATTAGTTCTAGAAAGGAAAAAAATGAATTTAGAAAATTTTAATCTTGGAAAATTTATTTTCAGTAATGAAACAAAAAATTTTATTTCAAATTTTATTAATGAGTTAGCAAAAACATTAAATAAGGAGAGAAATATGAATATAGGAGTGGTGTATGGATTAGAAAATGAAAAAATAACATTACTAAATCCAGAAAACGGAAAAGAAGAAGATGTATACATATATACGTCTAATGAAACATTAGAAAAACTGCATAATCAGGGAATTTATGAAAATATATATAAAATGAATAAATTAGATTTTTATAATCTATACTCAGGCCAAAAAGTACAGTTAAATGGAGATAAATGTGAGTTATATAATGGAGAAATAGATATAAAAAGTGATAATGCTTGGTACAAATTAGATGATTTGTATGGAGTATTAAGAGACAACGAAAATACTAATTTTGTAGTGCAAAAAATAACTGATGATAAAATTTATTTAACACATGAAAATGGAAGTGGTTCAATATATACATATAAAGAATTATATCCAGATTTTTGTGTTGGAGATATAGTAAAAAGAGTAAATGGAAAATATATAAAATAGGTGAAAAAATGAGCAAAAGAAAAATAAGAAATATAATTACAAGTATAATATTTTTAATTGTTGCAATTACGGCAATATATTTTGGTGATATAGAAGTTAACGAAAATATATTAGAAAATACAACTGTATCATATAATTTGGGAGAAATTCCAGAATATAATGGAAAAATATTTGTAACAATAAATAATAATATTCCAAATTTTGAGGAAAGTGATTTTACAAGTGAGTGTTTTGAAAGGTATAGTAAGTTAGATAAATTAGGCAGATGTGGAGTGGCATTTGCAAACTTAGGAAAAGAAACTATGCCAAAAGAAGGAGAGAAAAGAACATCAATTAGCCACATATACCCATCTGGTTGGCAAAGTGTAGAGTATAATGGAAAAAGCTTATATAATCGTTGTCATTTAATTGCGTATAGTTTATCAGCAGAAAATGCGAATAAACAAAACCTTATAACAGGAACCAATTATTTTAACACAAGCGGAATGTTGCCATTCGAAACAAAAGTATTGGAATACCTAAGAAAAAATGAAAAAAATCATGTGCTATATAGGGTAACTCCAATATTTGAAGGGAACAATTTAGTCGCGAGTGGAGTACAAATGGAGGCACAGTCTGTGGAAAATAAAGAAATATGCTTTAATGTATATATTTATAATGTTCAACAAAATATAGAAATAGATTACAGTAATGGATATAGTAAATTAAAACAGTAAATCACATTACCTGCTTAATTTGAATAAATTATAGCAGGTGATTTTTTATGAATATTGTACCAACAAATCAAAAATATTATTATTCACTAATGATGCAAAATCTACAAGAATTAAAACAAAAGTATCCATTTTTAGAAATAGGAAATATTGGCTTTAGTACATTAGGCAAACAGCTTCCATACATAAAAATAGGAAGAGGAAGCAGAAAAATTATGTATAATGCAGGTATGCATGCAAATGAATACATATGTTGTATTCTACTTATGAAATTTGTGGAAAACTTTTGCCAAAGCTATGTTTTAAATAGTAGAATATTTGGTCAAAATGCACGAGAATTATTTAATAATGTTTCTTTATACATTTTGCCAATGATGAATCCAGATGGAATTGATCTAGTTACAGGAAGAGTTGACACAAATAGCAAAGAATACAAAAAGTATTTAGAAATTTCAGAAAGTTTTCCAAACATTCCATTTCCAAGTGGTTGGAAGGCAAATGCTAATGGTGTAGATTTAAATTTACAATTTCCTGCAGGTTGGCAAGAAGCAAGAAGAATAAAATTCGAGCAAGGGTATACAAAACCTGCTCCTCAAAACTTTGTAGGAGAAGGACCATTAACTCAAAGTGAAGCATTGGCAATATATAATTTTACTTTAAAAAATAATTTTGAATTAACAATTTCATATCACACACAAGGAAAAGAAATTTATTGGAATTTTCAAAATATAAATTCACCACAAGGATATGAAATAGGCAGAATATTTGCAAGAGTTAGTGGATATGATTTGACTGATGTGCCATATAATTCGAGTTTTGCAGGATATAAAGATTGGTTTATACAAAATTACAAAAGACCAGGTTATACAATAGAAGCGGGAATAGGCGAAAATCCATTACCAATATCTCAATTTGATGAAATATATAATGACAATATTGGAATTCTAGTTTTAGGAATGTTAGTAAAAAATTAAATATTTTTTTAAAAATTGTGTATACTAAATACAAAATATTGTGATACAATAACAAAAAAACTAGAGAGGAGATTGGAAATGGATAAAAAAGAAGCAGAAGAATTAAAAAATAAGTTGTTTAATAAAAAGGAAAACGGATGGAATTCTAGAACAGCAGAGCAAAAACAAGAAATTTCTGATTATGCAAAAGGATATATAGACTATATGAATAAATCAAAAACAGAAAGAGAAATTATAAGTACTTCAACAGAAATAGCACATCAAAACGGATTTAAAGACATAAAAGATTGCGAAACTTTAAAAGCAGGAGATAAGGTTTACTGGAATAATCGTGGAAAAAGCATGTACCTAGCGATTATAGGAGAGAGAAATATTGAAGAAGGAATAAATATAATTGGTGCACATGCAGATTCTCCAAGATTAGACTTAAAGCCAAATCCCTTATATGAAGATTCAGAATTTGCATATTTAAAAACACATTATTATGGTGGAATAAAAAAATATCAATGGACTACAATTCCACTAGCAATACATGGTGTTATAGTTAAAACAAATGGTGAAAAGGTAACTGTAAATATAGGAGAAGATATGAATGATCCAATATTTACAATTACAGATTTATTACCACATTTAGCACAAGATCAAATGAAGAAAAAATTGGCAGATGGAATTGATGGAGAAGATTTAAATCTTTTAATTGGAAGTATGCCAATAGGTAGCGAAATAGCTGATTCTGTAAAATTAAATATTTTAAATATTTTAAATGAAAAATATGGAATAACAGAAAAGGATTTATTAAGTTCAGAAATTGAATTAGTACCAGCAATGCCTTGTAGAAGTATGGGATTTGATAACAGTATGGTTGCAGGTTATGGTCAAGATGACAAAATATGTGTTTATGCGTCTTTAACAGCTTTAATGAAAATACAAAATCCTGTTAAGACAGCAGTTTGTATTATATCTGACAAAGAAGAAATTGGAAGTATGGGAAATACAGGTATGGAATCACATGTATTTGATACATTTATATCAGAAATTTTAAATAAATTAGGAGTAAATAGACCTAATTTATTAGAAAAAGTTTTCTGTAATTCTAAAATGTTATCAGCAGATGTTGATGCTGGACTAGATCCAATTTATGCAAGTGTTTCAGAAAAGAACAATGCATCATATTTAGGAAGAGGAATTGGACTAAATAAATATACAGGTGCTAGAGGAAAGTCTGGTGCATCTGACGCAAATGCAGAATTTGTCGCAGAAGTTAGAAAAATATTTGAAGAAAATGATGTTAGATACCAAATTGCTGAACTTGGAAAAGTTGACATTGGAGGTGGAGGCACAATAGCATATATCTTAGCAAATAAAGGAATAGATGTTATTGACTGTGGTGTACCAGTACTTTCAATGCACTCACCTTATGAAGTTACAAGTAAATTAGATTTATATGAAGCACACAGAGGATATGAAGCATTTTGGAAAAATGCATAGAATAAAAAGCTCTCATTTCGAGAGCTTTTTTGAGGTTTATTTGCTGCTATGGTCTTTCCAAGCATTGCACTGCCGATTTTTGCCATCACAAGTTGTGGGAAAAGGGCAGGCTTCAGTTTGATACAAAGCACAAGTAATTTCCATACTTGCAGATGTTTTATTGCTTTGTTGCTTGGACTTTTTCTCAAGTTGCACACTCATAAAATAATCCTCCTTATATATGTAATATTTACATTATATGCACAAGATTCAAAATTTAGAACTGAGTAGATTAATAAAACACAAAAAAATCACAGTCAGAAATTTCTGACTGCGATTACATGTTGTTCCCCGAATCACTTAATAGAGTGATACTTGCTAAAGCAAGTGGGATTCGCCGGTTCTTCGAGATTTAATTCGAAACTTTTTGTACCAGCATTCTGACAGTGCGAAGATTTGAAACAATTTTCACATGTGGGCTTGACATAGCAGCAGGGAATATCCCAACTATTGCTCACACGCGAGGAAAGTTCAAAAATTTCACTATCTTTTGTAGGACTGGCACAAACACTGTGCAAGTTGCAACTTGCACACCCAGATGCCTGATAGCAGGAATAATCCTGTTTGGCATTCTGATGCCCTTTGTTTACACAGTGCGAACGTATGCACCGTGTGCACCCGATTTTTTTATCAATTCTCGTCAACATGTATAAAATCCTCCTGTATTAAAAAAGTTTTGCAACTCTTATTATACCACGTTTACATAAGAAATGCAAATTTTATTTTAAGTAACACTCTTAAAACATTAATTTTAAAAGATTTATTGCATTATTTTTGCAACAAAAAACACACAAAACATTGATATTTTGTGTGTTTTTATGGTGAGCCAGAAGGGATTCGAACCCCCGACCCCAGGCTTAGAAGGCCTGTGCTCTATCCAACTGAGCTACTGACCCGATTAAGATAGTTTCTGTAACAAATATTATAATAACACGATTTGAAGCATGTGTCAATAAAAATTGTAAAAATACTATAAAAAATTATAGTATTTAATCTAATAATATAATCGGATTTTTCTTTCTAGCTCTATATAAAGTTATTTTATTTCCCATAGTTTGAACACAAATAGCATTTATACTATCTGCAATTTCATTTCCTAAAGCCTTTACGTCTTCACCAGAAGACTCTAATACATTTATTTTTATCAATTCTCTAGCTTCTATTGCGTCATCTAATTGTTTTAATAAATTTTCAGACAAACCTGCTTTTCCAATTTGAAAAATAGGGTCAATTGAATTTGCTAGACTTCTTAAATAAGCTCTTTGTTTACTTGTCATAATTATATTCCTCTTTCTATTTATTTTGACCATATAATTATAACACGAGAAAACAAAAAAATCAATTTCACATTGAAATAAAACCAATAAATCCGAAAATTAAAAATAAAACGCCGGAAAGTTTTTGCATTGCATTTTCAGAAATATGTTTATTTAAAAATTTACCAAAAATAATTGCAATAAAATCACATACTACCATTGCAGAAATTGCACCTAAAATAAGCGAAAATTTATAATTTGAATATTGTACTCCAAGACCAATTGAGGCTAAAAAAGTTTTATCTCCAAGTTCTCCAATCATTATACACAACGCAATTAATATACAATAATTTATTCTTAAACTTGAGATCTTAGATAATAAACCCTCTTTAGAAGAGTCTTGCATTGTTAATTTTTCTTTTTTAGGAAGGAGAGTTAAAATTCCCATTAACACAAAAGAAGAATATGTAATTATTTCAATTAAATGATGCAAAAACTCATTTTTTAAAAGAGCTAAACCACTTCCAAATAAAATTGCTAAACCATGACTAAAAAAAGAACCAATAGCAACACCTAATAATATTTTAAAAGTTTTGTCTTTTCCAGAAAAAGATAAAACTAATAACTGAGTTTTATCTCCAAGTTCACTTATAAACACTATTGCAAATGATATAAAAAATGGATAAATAAATTCCATAAAATTGCACCTCTTTGATTTGATTTATATTCAAAAATGTAAATTCTATGTGAAATATTTATAAAAATATTGATATGAAAATAAGATAATGATAAGATAAGCAAAGTATAAAAGCATACGGAAACAAGAAAAAGGAGGAATCTAAAGTGATAGAGGTTAAAAATGTCACAAAAAAATATCCTAATATCAAAGCCGTTGATAATATCAGTTTTGAAATTAAAGATGGCGAAGTCGTTGGATTTTTAGGACCTAACGGAGCTGGAAAAACTACAACAATGAATATGATAACAGGATTTATTGAACCTACAGATGGTCAAATTATTATCAATGGATTTGACATTGTAAGAAAATCTAAAAAAGCCAAAAAACAAATTGGTTATATGCCAGAAGGAGTTCCACTATACACAGAACTAACTGCTAAAGAATTTGTAAATTACATGGCAGAATTAAGAGGCGTAAGATCAAAAGAAAGAAAGCAAGAAGTTGAAAAGGCTATAGAGGAAACAGGATTAAAAGATGTTCAAAACAAGTTGATTAGAAATTTGTCAAGAGGTTATAAACAAAGAGTAAGTATGGCAGGAGCATTAGTAGGAAATCCTGAAGTTATTATTTTAGATGAACCTACAGTGGGACTTGATCCAAAACAAATTACTGAAATTAGAAATTTAATAAAAGAGCTTGGAAAAAAACATACAGTAATTTTAAGTAGCCATATTTTATCAGAAGTAAGCCAAATTTGTGAAAGAGTAATTATCATAAACCATGGAAAAATTGTGGCAATAGATACTCCTGAAAACTTAGAAAATAAGACAAAAGAAAAAAATACAATATTAGTTACTGTTGAAGACACTAAAAACAATATGCTAAAACTAAAAGAAAAAATATCAGAAATAGAAGAAATAAAAATGATAAAAGATAATGAGGATGGCACAAAGCAATACTCTGTTACTTCAGCAGAAAATGTTGATTTAAGAAAGAAATTATTTGAAGTTTTACCAAAAGAAGAAATTACAATTTTTGAACTTAAGAAAGATGAATCAACACTTGAAGATGCGTTTATAAAATTAATTGATTCAGCAAAGCAAGAGCCTGAAGAAATAAAAGAAGAAAAGAAACAAAAAAAGCTTGAGAAAAAAGAGCAAAAGAAGAAAGAAAAAAATAAAAAAGGAGGAAAAGAATAATGTTTGCAGTTTATAAAAAAGAATTAAAAAGTTATTTTTTATCTCCAACAGGATATATAACAATAGGTTTATTTTTATTATTATTTAGCTTGTTCTTTTACCTAACAACAGTTAGTGTAGGTGGATATGATATGGGAAATTTATATTTTGCTACAGCAAGATATGGTTTACTCATTATCGTTCCAATTCTTACAATGAGAATGTTTGCGGAAGAAAGAAAAAATGGAACAGAACAATTATTACTAACATCACCTAGAAGTATTACAGAAATAGTACTTGGAAAATATTTTGCAGCAATTAGTGTAATTATAATAACTTTAATATTTTCACTTATATATTATGGAATTTTATGCTTTTTTAAGGCACCAAACCTTGTACCAACACTTGTAATGATGCTAGGATTTTTATTAGTAGCAATGGCAGCAATTGCAATAGGAATGTTTATTTCTAGTTTAACAGAAAATCAAATTATTGCAGCAGTTATTACAATAATATTTTTTGTAGGCTCATGGTTCTTACCAAGCGTAAATGATAGCTTTTCTATTATTGATTTAATGAGCAATTATCAAAAATTCCCAGCTGGACTTATATCAATAACAGAAGTATTTAATTTGTTGGGAATTGCAATAATGTTTGTATTATTTACAATTATTATTATGCAAAGAAAAAAATCAGTAAAATAGAAAGGAGCTTAAAACATGGGAAAGAAATTTATAGAAATTATAAAAAAGAAATGGCTACAAAGTATTGCACTTACAATTTTGCTATTTGCAATTATAATATGTGCATTTTGGGCTATAAGCTACGGAATAAAGAAAGCTAATATTACAGACTTAGACTTTACAAAAGACAAGATTTACTCTATATCACAAGCAACAAAAGATAAGTTAGGAAACCTAGATCAAGAAATTACAATTTCAATATATAACATGTATGACTATGTAAATGATTTTGCATATAAATATGCAAATCTAAATAAGAATATCAAGGTTGAAAAACTAGATAATTTAACAGACAAAACAAGTTGGAAAACTGAATTTGGAGTTTCTGACGCATCATCATTCATTATGATAGAAAGCAAAACAAAATCTAAATTATTACAAGAAAGTGATTTATATACATATGACTATACCACATATGAACAAATAGATGTAACAGAAGAAGCAATAACAAATGCAATTTTAGATGTTACTACAAATGTAAAACCTAAAATCTGCTTTTTAACAGGACATAATTTATATAATGATGGATATTTTGAATATTTGGAAAGTTCATTAACTGCTGAGGCAAACGAAGTTGAGTTTATAAATTTATTAACTAAAGGAAGTGTACCAGAAGATTGCAAATTGTTAGTTATTACAGCACTAAAAGAGGACATTGACCAAAAAGAAAGAGATGAAATACTAAAATATATAAAAAATGGTGGAGAAATTTTATTATTATTAGATTCAAATTTAGGTAATATAAAAACTCCAAACTTCCAAAAAGTATTAGATGAATATGGAATAAAAAACTCAAACGGATTTATTATAGAAGGTGATAGCAACAAGATGGTATCAGGTGCACCTGTATACATAATAGAATCAATAAATACTAATTCTGAACTTGTAAAAAATGTTAATATGGAATTAAATGTGTGCATGATGACATCTGGTAAATTAACTTTTGCATCATCTGAAGAATTAGAAAAGAAAAATGTTACTATGGAAACTTTAGCAACTGCAAGTGATAAGGCGTTTTATAGAACAGATTTAACTTCAAGCAGTTCTAACAGAATTTCAAGCGATGAAGATGCTTCAGGAGCTACAGTTGCAGCAATGCTTACCAAAAAAATAAATGATGATAAAACATCAAAATTGATAGTATTTGCCAATACAGCTTTTGCTACAAATGCACAAATACCAATGGGAACATATTATAGATATGCAATAGAATTTTGCAATAATAAAGACGTATTATTAAATGCAGTATCATATTTGACTGAAAGAGAAGATAATATCACAATTCGTAAATCTGGTGAAACAGTTACAACATATGATGTTACAACTAGCCAATTAAGGACTATACTAGTGATTATTATAGGTATTCCTATATTTATAGTTATTTTAGGAATTGTAATATGGCAAGTTAGAAGAAGAAAGAAATAATTTTAGGAGCTTCCTCATATATTTTATGAGGGAGCTTTTTTATGAGAGATATTTTGAAAACCATTTTTGTAATAATAGGTACAATGATAGGAGCAGGGTTTGCTTCAGGACAGGAAATTTATTTATTTTTTAATAGATATGGAACAATGGGAATTTTAGGTTTAATAATTTCTTGTACATTGGCGGGAATTATTATTTATAAAGTTTTTCAAATAGTAAAAAATAAAAAAATACATACATATTCAGAATTTTTAGAAAATATAAGTTCAAATAAAAAAATAAATAAGATTATGCAAATAATGATACAAGGATTTTTATTAGTATCATTTTATATTATGGTAGCTGGATTTTCAGCATATTTCAACCAAGAATTTGGAATTTTAATATACATACCTGCAGTAATAATGGCAATATTATGTTATATCACATTTATAAATGATACAAAAGGAATAGTGTATATAAATACCATACTTATACCGCTCTTATGTGCTTTTATATTTTATCTAGGAATAAAAAATTTAGGTTTTACAAATACATATTTTGAAAATAATATTATTATAAATTACCAGTGGGGCTGGTTATTTAGTAGCATATTATATGCAAGCTATAACAGTATCTTACTAATTCCAATTTTAATAGAGCTGGGCAATTATATGAATGAAAAAAATAAGATAAAAAAAGTAAGCATATGGTGCGCAATTATTTTATCGGTAATTGGACTAATACTTTTCTTTTTGTTATTAAAAGGAATTAACTATGCTCAAAATTTAGAACTTCCTATGATACAAATAACTAAAGATTTTGGGAATATCCATTCAATAATTTATGGAATAGTAATTCTAATTGCAATATTCACAACTGCAATATCATCAGGATATGGATTTCTAAAAAGTTTGCCAAACAAACGATATAAAGTAGGAACAATAATAATATGCCTAACTTCCATTCTAGTAGTACCAATAGGCTTTTCAAACTTAGTAAATCTGCTATACCCAATATTTGGAGTATTAGGTCTTGTGCAAATATTCAAGATTTTGAGATTGAAACATTAAATAAACCACTTGTAATTTAATGCAAATTAGTATATATTTAACATATAAAAATAAAAAGGAATAAAACTATGGACAAAGTAATAAAATTTAGAAAAGATAGAAAGTTAAATAAGAAAAAAATATATATAATAATTGCAGTGTTCGTATTAGCTATAATTATAGCTACCATAATGGTTATATATAATTCAAACAAAAACTTTAGAAATTTTATGGATAAATACATTTTTCGTAAGGATGTAACAGAAGAAAATGTTCCAACAATTGACATAGATTATAAATCAAATACCAATATATTTACATATGGAAAATATATTTGCATATTAGCTGAAAATACTTTAAATGAATATAGTGCTTCAGGAAAAAAAGAAAAAGATGTAAAAATTGAAATAAATAATCCTATTTATGACGTAGAAGGAAGATATTTAGCAATAGGTGAAAATAATGGACAAAGATTATATTTGATATCAGAAGACCATGTTATATGGGAAAAAAGTGTAGATGGAAATCTAGACAAAGTTACAGTTAACAAAAATGGATATGTAAGTGCAATAGTAACAGGAACTACATATAAATCTGTGATTATTACATATGACGAAAAAGGAAATGAGTTATTTAAAACATATTTGTCAAAAACAATTGCAGTAGATGCTTGCGTATCACCGGACAATGCAGAATTTGCTTATGCAGAAGTAAATAATTCAGGAACAACAATACAATCGAATATAAAAATAATATCAATAAAAGATGTAAAAGAAAAAAATACAGAACCAAAATATGAATATAATGCAGCACAAGGCAGTCTAATTTTAAGAATTAAATATCAAGATAAAAGTAGACTAATATGTATGTATGATGATAGTATTCATAAATTTGAAACGGGTGTGGATGTGGAGCTTACAAAATTAAATGAAGATAATCCTAAAATCACATTTGCAGACATAGAACTTAATAATTATATATTTAGAACATATGAAAAATCGACCAGTTTATTTAGTGCAGACACTATTATAGAGATGCAAAACACCTCAAATGGAAAAGAAAATGTATATACTATCGAGGAAGTAGCAAAATCAGTTGTATCAAACAACAATGTAATAGCAGTTAACCTAGGAAATGAGGTATACTTTGTTGAAACAAATGCTTGGCTTATAAAAAGATATTCATCTTCACAAGTAATAGAAAAAATTATACTAGGAGATGGAGTGGCAGGAATTATTTACAGCGATAAAATTGAGATAGTTAATTTATAGGAGGTTATAATGAGTATAATAATTGATTTAGTAATAATTGCAATAATTGCGTTATGTGTTTTAGTAGGATATCATAAAGGATTAACAGGATCACTTTTAAAAATAGTATCATTTGTACTAGCATTAATAATTGCTTTTATATTATTTAAACCAGTTTCCAACTTCATAATTGATAAAACAGATTGGGATGAAAACTTGGAACAAGCAATTAAACAAAGTATTTTAAAAGACGAAGAAAAAACAAATGATGAGACACAAAAAGAAAATATGCCAGAAGTTATTACAGATTATATAAATAATGCAGTAGAAAAAGCTGGAAACGAAGCTAAAACAGCAATAGTAGATTCAACAGCAAGAGAAGTAGCAATTATGATTATAAACATTGCTGTAGCAATTGCACTATTTATAGTTAGTAAAATAATATTACTATTAGTTAAAGGATTAGCTAATTTATTAACGAAATTACCTGTAATTAAACAGTGTGACAAATTAGGTGGAATTATATTTGGAATATTACAATCTCTAGTAATAATTTATGTAGCTTTAGCAATAATTTCATTTGCGAGTCCAATGATGAGTGAAACAGGAATTATCGAAGGACTACAAAAATCATACATAGGAAGCACAATGTATAACAACAATTTGTTATTAAAAATTATATTTTAAAATTTGACTAAAAATCTTGCTATTTGGCAAGATTTTTGTTATTATTAAGATTGTAAAATATTTTAGAAAAAGGTGAATAAATTGAAACAAACGAAGAAGAAGAAAAAAGGAATAGGAAAGAAGATATTATTAGTATTAGTATTGCTTTTATTAGTAATAGGAGGAATATTTGCATATAAAGTACATAAAAACGGTGGAGGATTAAAAGGACTATTAGCTACTGCAGTTGGTCATGATCAAGAAACAGTTAAAACATTACCTAAAATTTACGCTGTATTATTGGGTCAAAGCCAAAACTTGACAGATACAATAATGGTAGCAGAATATGATCCTCAGAAACAACAAGCATCTATATTATCAATACCAAGAGATACATTTATAGGAAATAACAAAAATACAGCAACACCTTGGGACAAGATAAATGCTGTATATCAAACAGGTCCAGAAAATGTTTTAAAAGAAATAAATGAATTAACAGGGTTAGATATAAAATATTATATAAAAGTTGATACAGAAGCATTTAAAGCATTAGTTGAGGCAATAGGTGGAGTAACATTTGATGTTCCAATAGACATGAAATACACAGACAAAAAACAAGGACTATATATAAACTTAAAAGCAGGAGTTCAAAAATTAGATGGAGACAAAGCAGAACAAGTAGTTAGATTTAGACATAATAGTGATGGTTCTACATATCCAGCAGAATATGGAATCGAAGACATAGGAAGAATGAAAACTCAAAGGAACTTCCTTAAAGCTTTAGCAAAACAAACATTAAAAATAGAAAACATATTTAAAATAAACGAATTTATTGATATAGCAAAAAAATATGTTGAAACTAATATTAGCTTTGATGTTATTAAAGACTATGTTCCATATATAGCAGAATTCAATTCAGACAATTTAAGAACAGAGCATTTGCCAGGTCAATCTGAAAAATGCAATGGATGGTGGATGTACACAGCAAATGAAAGCAAAACAGCAAAATTAATAGATAAGATGTTTTTAAATCCAGAATTACAAGATGAAGAAATAGACACAAGCAGTGTTGATACTACTGGAATTGATAAAGAAAAAATAAAAATAGAAATTTTAAATGGTAGTGGAAGCAGTGTTAAATTAGAAAGAATAGAAAATAGATTAAAAAAAGCAGGATATACTGATATTACAACAGAAGAAACTTCAAATGTTGATAATAGCGTTATTATAAATAGGGGAGACGTTGAAAATTCGGCAATTGAAGAATTAAAATTATTAGTACAAACTCAAACAGTATCTGTTGGAGAAAGTACAGATGTTAATATTACAATTATTTTAGGAAAAGATAAATAAAAAAGGGGCACTAAATTTAATTTAGTGTCCTTTTACTTTAAATTACTAAATTGTGTAAATTTATAATTTCCACCTTTAGATTTCTTTTTATATGTTTTTTTCTTTTTCTTCTTAGATGGTTTTAGAAGTAAGAATAATAAATATAAAATAATAATAATTAGCATAACTCTGAGTAATATTGGTAAAAAGCCTGAAGCAATAACTTGAGTCTCTGCAATTAAATCAGAAGAATATTCTTCACCATCATAGGAATAAGTTATTTTTCCAACTACACCATTAGTAGCAATAGGAGCTTTAAGTTTTTCATCTATATCAACTACAGGAGATAAAGTGGAGATATCAAGTTTTTTATCAGCGAAAATCTTTATATCATCTTTTACAAGTACGTTCAGATTTTGAGTTTCTTTTGTGGCTCCATAAACTGAAACTTGTTGTAAAACACTATTTTTTTCATTTAAAGTTTTAAACGAATAATTATCAAAAGCATAATCAAATAAAGTTTTACAATCTAAATATCTTTCGCTTAAACCGTTACTAGTAGATTTTCCGCCAAGAACAACCAATAAAACCTCAAAACCATTTTTCTTTGCAGAGGCAACAATACAGTTTCCGGCGTCACCTGTATATCCAGTTTTTACACCAGTAGTTCCTTCATAATAGTATCTACTATATGTACTTAATAAATCATTGGTATTATTAAAAGTTCTGTCAGTTTTATTATATTTATTAGTAGTAGGCAAAGTAAATTGCTTAGTACTAACAATCTTTCTAATAGTCTCATTTTTCATGGCATATTGTCCCATTAAAGCCAAATCATAAGCTGTAGAAGTATGATTTTTGTTATGAATACCATTAGGATTAACAAAATGAGTATTTTTGCAACCAAGTTCTTCGGCCTTTTTATTCATCAATTTAGCAAATTCTTCAACACTACCAGAAATATGCTCAGCTAAAACAATTGCAGCATCATTTGCAGAAGGAATCATAAGAGCATATAAAAGTTGCTCAATAGTAAGCTCTTCGCCTTCTTTTAAACTAGCATGAGTGTAATCATAAGGAATTGAATAAACAGCATTGTGACTAACAGTTGCAACATCATCAAGTTTGCAATTCTCAACAGTTAAGATAGCAGTCATAATTTTAGTAGTACTTGCAGGAAAGCTTACCTCATTAGCATTCTTTTCATAAAGAATTTTTCCAGTACTAGTTTCCATTAAAATAGCTGATGGACAATAAGTCTTTAAATCACTATCAGCAAAACAAGGAGGTGCAAAAATGATTAACAGTATTAAAAATATAAAAATAAAAAGCGTAAACTTGAGTTTTTTCATGAAATTTCTCCTATAAATTTATTATATTAAATGTCAAATATAAATATATATTAAAACTGCAAAAAATTCAAGTTTTAGAAAGGATATTATGATAGAAAATTTAAATAAAAAACAAAAAATAATTATAGGAATTGTTATACTAGCTGTAATTGTTGGAATAGCAACATATTTCATTATAAAAAATAACCAATATGAAGAATTTGATATGAATGATTTTGTAAAGACAGATACAGAAGAATACAAAGAAGACACAATAATAGTGCATATAACAGGAGAGGTAAAAGAACCGGGAATAAAAGAACTGCCGGATGAAGCAAGAATTGCAGACGCAATAGAAGCAGCAGGAGGAGTTACAGAAAATGCAGACTTAGACGAAGTCAACTTAGCATTTGTGCTATCAGATGGACAAAAAATATATATCCCCAACAAAAACGAAAAAGAAATAAGTGGAGAAAAAGTGTATATAACGGCGGGAAGCGGGAACAATGTAATTGTAGAAGATAAAGTTGAAAGAGGGAAAAAGCAAAAAGTGAATATAAATGAAGCGAAACAAGAAGACTTTGAACAATTACCTGGAATAGGTCCATCAATAGCCAAGAAAATAATAGAATACAGAGAACAAAACGGCAAATTCACATCAATAGACGAATTACAAGAAGTAAAAGGAATAGGAGAATCAAAATTCGAAAACATAAAGGAATATATAATGGTAAAATAGCATAAAATTGTAGTGTGAGTGAAGCAAAAAGCTGAGCTCATGCTACAAAATCAAGAATTTTTACGGATATGTATTGACAATACTAAAAAAAAGAAGTATACTAATAAAGGTTAAGAAAACTAAATATATCGCGGGGTGGAGCAGTTGGCAGCTCGTCGGGCTCATAACCCGAAGGTCGTAAGTTCGAGTCTTACCCCCGCAACCAAAGTATAAATACTTACAGTTTCAACGACTGTGGGTATTTTTTTATGCCTTTAAATTGGTTGCAATAATATTTGAAAATGACAATGTTATGTTGAATTGGGTAAAAATTGGGTAAAATAAATACCTCAAACGCCTTAAATATCAATAAAAATTCATTAAAATTTTATACTTTTTATATATTACAAAAGGCAATGGGAAATCTAAAAAATATATTTAGTTGCCTTTTATTTTTTATCGTGAAAATTTGTAATTTGTGAAAATCAGAAAAAAGTTCAAATTAAGACCTTGTTGGTAATAACAAGTTTTCTAGTGCATATCCAGCTTTTCTATTATGAGAAAGTAGTGGATGCACATAAAAGTCAAGTGTTGTGCTTATTTGTGCATGACCTAGTCTCGCAGAAATTACTGCTATGTCAATGTTTTGTGCAACTAGTAAACTTGCATTTGTATGTCTTAATCCGTGAAAATTAATTACAGGTAATCCTATTTGACCAACATATTTAACAAACCATTTGCTAATTGTAGAAGGATGCATTGGTTTGCCATCTGCTTGTACAAATAACCTATCAGAATTCGTCCATAATTCGCCGTAAATCGATTTTTGTTCTTCATACCATAATTTATATTCATCAAGTAAAGCAATAATAAATTCAGGTATTGCAATTTCTCTAATGGAACTTTCTGTTTTTGGAACCTTTGTGAAAACTCCCATATCTGCTAGGTACTGACTAGAACGATTAATACTGATAATTCCGTTTTTAAAATCAACATCTTGCCATTCTAATCCCATTAATTCTCCTAAGCGAACACCAGTGAATACTGTAAGAATGATTGCAACTTTGTACTTAGTATCTTCACTAGGTAATAGTTCAAGATTTTCTAACAATATTTTAGTTTGATCATCATCATAAGATCTTCTTTTCGGCTTTCTTGCTTTAGGTGGTTGAACACGTTCAGCAGGATTCGCCACTATTAATTGCCAATAAACTGCTTTATGAAGCATTGCTCTTAATAGTCTGTGATGTTCTAAAATTGTTTTACCAGATAAGGGCTTTTTTGTTTTTGAACCATTGTTACCCTTTTTTCTAACTAACTGAGTATCTTTTTCAAGTAAATCATAGAATTTCATGATGTCGGTTGGTTTAATTTTGTTAATATAAAAATGTCCAAAGTATGGTAAAAGTCGTGTTTCTAACATTCTGCAATAACGTTTGTATGTTGATGGAGCAAGTTCTTTTGAACCATAATCTCTTTTCCATATTTCTGTAAATTCAGAAAATTTGAGAGATTTACCATCAATTACTAAACCATTTTGTACTTCAGTAACAAATTTTGCTAGTTCAACTTCTGCGTCTTTTTTATTTCCATGTACTGTTTTCCTGTGTATCATAGGTTTTCCATTTAGGTCAAATCCTTCAGATACTGTTAGCCTGTAACTATTTTTTCCTCTTTTTTCTATACTCCCAGCCATTACTTATTTCACCTCCTTTCAAGTATGCCTATGGATGGGAGGAGTGTTTATACAATTGTTAACAAAAATATTATATAATAATAGTTAACAAAATGCAATAGATTTCAAAAAGAAACTTAAAAAATTAATATAATAATAAAAGTGAAAAAAATATATAAAAAAAGTTAAATTATATAGAATAAAAAGAAAGTTTATGATAGAATAAAAAAAGCAAAATAAATAAGGAGAAGAAAATGTATGGTAAGAAACTAAAAATAGGAAATATTATGAATGCAATTAATTCTTGTACAGAAATGAATTTTCAAAAGAGAATAACAATATTATTGGATATCATATGTGATGAAAAGGGATTGGATTTTGAAAAAGTACAGCCATCTAATGGGGATGCCAAAAATGATGGTTGGATAAGTGGAAAAAATATTTATTTTGCTAGTTATTCACCAAATGATGCCAATATTTCACAAAATAATCAAATAGTAAAGAAACTTAATGATGATTTAGATGGATTGTGTAACCAAGTATATAACAATCAAAGATGGGGCAAAGAAATAAAGGAGTTCTATTTAATTGTTAATACACATGATAAAGATTTACCTGCAGATCCAGATAGATTAAAAGAATTAAAAATAAAAGAAATAAAAAATAAATATAATGTAGAGTTTAAAGCAAATGTTATAACGACAAATCAAATTAAGAAATATTTATTAACAGAAGATGATGTGATTATTAGTAAGATTGCCGATAATTTAGATATAGAAACAATCATTAATGATTTTTCAGTTATAGATGTATTAGATTTTATTGATGATTATTGTAATTATTTATCATCTACAGAAGTATATAAACCTAATATAGATAATTTAAAAATAACTACTATAAAGAAAATTGAAATCAATCAACTAACTACTATAAAAGAGCATATTTTATCATTAATATCGGCTTCAGATAAAATAGATCAGTATGTTTCATATATATTAAGAGAGGGAATGGACTTAGATAAATATAATAAACTTAAAGATTATATTATAAATGAATATAATTTATTAGAACCAATGTATTCAGGAGAAGAACTATATGGAAAATTAATGGATAAGTTAATATACAATTCTATGATTACCTCTCAAGTAAAAATTTTAGAGGCTTTTGTAATAAATATTTTTATAAGATGTGATATTTTTAAAAAGGAGTAAAAAATTGATTATACCAAATAAATATATCAAACCATCAGAAAGTATTATGTATTTAAGTACAATAATAATAAAACAGATAGGAAATAAAAAATATAATGTAGTAGATTTATGGTTAGAAATAAAAGCAAATAATAATATTACATATAATAAATATTTACAGATATTGATTTATCTAAATATTATAGGAGCAATAAATTATAATAAGAAAGGGGAAATATATAATGAAAATATTAGAAGTTAAAATATATTCTCCTGACTCAGAATTATTAAGAAAAGTAGAATTTAAAGATATAGGATTATCAATTATATATGGAGATGTAGAAAAACCAAACAATGACAATGAAACTTCAAATAGTATAGGTAAAACAGTATTATTAAAAATATTAAATGTTATTTTAGGTGCTAAAAATAGTGGGAAAAATACAATTAGAGGGTTAAAAGATTATAAAATTGAATCTGAAATAAAATATAATAAGAAGAAATATAAGATAAACTTAACTATAGGTAGTTCAAAAGACTATTTCGTAGAAGATAGAAAAATGAATTTAACACAATATAAAGAATTCTTTAATATTGATAGAAAATTATTGTCAAAACAAATAATGCTCGAAAAAAGAAAAGCATTAATATCAGATACTTCGAAAAACGCTACGAAAGATGACTATAGTGCAGTTTTAAACTTATTATATTTAAATGATATTGAGAGCGTTTTTAGAAAAATAAAGGAACATCAAGATGAAATAGAATTGATTGGAAAATATAACAATACTTTTAAAGAGGATACAAATATACTTCAAAAAGAAGAGTTTAATTTAGAAATGAAGAAAAAACAAATAGAAGATGAATTGCAAAAATTAAACAATAATTTGGCAAATCTAAAAATTTCAGAAAATATTCAAGAAATTGCTAAAAGAAGAATGATAGTAGACCAAGAAATTAAAGAAATATCAGAAAATATTCAAATAAATAATATGACAATAAAAAAATATAATGAAATTTTAGAAGATTCAAAAGGAAGTGAAATATCTCTTAAAGAAGTAAGAAATATATATAATACAGCCAAAATTGAAATTCCAGAGATGATAAATAAAAAGTTAGAAGAAATTGAAAATTTTTATAAATATTTAATAGAAGATAAAAATGAAATTTATAAAAATCAGATTAATACTTTGAATGAAAAGAATATAAAACTCAAAAATCAATTTAATGAACTAAAGATAGAGTTTGATAATTTATCTGAAATTATATCTGAGAATAATTCATTTAAAGAAGCTATTAAGATTTATGATATAAAAACTAGAGAAAAGATGAAAATTGATTCAAAAATATCAGAAATTAATGGTAAACTTACACAAATTAATAATACACATAATATAAAAGCTAATATAGATATATTATATTCTGAATTATACAAGGAATTTGAAAGTGCAAATTTAAAAATAAATAGATATAAGCAATTCATTTATGAAATGGTAAATAAAATTTATATTGAAGAAACAAGAAACCCATATTTATCTATTAACATTTCAGATAGTAAATTAAAATATAAAGCTATTCCAATAAAAATAGATTTATCTATTGATGGAGATGATGGAGAAGGTATAGGTGCTGTAAGATATTTGCTATTTGATCTTATGATAATGAATTATAATAATGAAATTGAGTGTATGATAGAAGATTCATCTTGCTTTGAAGGGATAGATAGACGTCAAGTAAAAAAATTAATTATGGAATTTAAAAGAATAAGTGAAACTAAAAATAAACAGCTGATTATTTCACTTAATAAATATTTGATTTCAGATATGGAAGATTTAAAAGATAATATCGTTTTGAAATTAGATGAAGGAAATACATTATTAAATAGAAAATTTTAGTAAGGAAAGAAAATGTCTTTCCTTACTTATTTTCATCTAGCCAGTTATCAAATTCTTCATATGTTTTCTTTTCATTCCTAATGGCATCCATAAATTCTTTTGCTTTCTTCTTCCAATTCTCATAATCTTTTTTATAAATTTCTATATCAGGATTACGTTTTACTAACATTGCTTTTTTTGCATAAATCTTACGATATTTACCATAAACAATCTCATTTTCTTGCTTAACTCTTTGAGCAATTTGGTTTCCGATATCTCTACAAGTTTGTTTTTCTTTGTATAAATTATTACAGTAATTAATACGTGGATTATCTGTTATAAAGTATTTACCACAATTTTTACATTTCTTGATAAGATATTTATTATTAAGTACGAATTGAAACAATGTAACATATAAAATTTCATAAATGTTTTCGTTACTAGTGCTATAATTTGGTTCAATTTCATAAGAGGATTTAGACTTAAAGAATTTTATTAAATCTTTTTCTGTATTTCCTTTAATATCAGAAATAGTTCTAAAAGAAAAGCCTTGTGGCATAGAAAAATGATTATTTATAAATCTATCAAGTTCCTTAAAATGAGAATTATAATAAATATAAAATCTTATTTTTGTACTAAAGTCATTTATTTCTTTAATGTTATCAAGGTTAAATATATAATCAACAAATTTTGATAATAGTTTTTGACCATGTTTTGAGTCTTTTTTTATTTCTTCATAATATTTTTTAAATAAATTTTTTACTTTACTAAAAGAATAAAATTTATTAATTTCAAACTTATTTATATCTTCTTCTCCAGTATATATTATGTATGAAGTGAAAAACTTAGTAAACCACATAAAACATTCATCAATATTATCAAAATCACAATTTAAGAAAGAGATGAGTTCGCTACAAAGTGGTTGTGTGTTAGTTATAGTATCAATAGTAAAATAGCCAGTATCTCCATCTTTTAAATCATAATACTTAGGTTTTGATGATTTTGTTTTTCCATATAAAAATGCCTTATGGGTAAATTCTTCATTTGTTGAAACAAAGATATTTATAGGTTCATCATATTCTAATTCATTCATAATTCCTCCGTTAACAGTTTATAAATTCACTTAAAGTTAACCTGCTATCAAAATAAAATAAAAAGTATTTACAAAGTTAACTATTGATAATATAATACAAATGTTAACAAAAGTCAATACTAAATTTCAAAAAGATAGGAGGTGATATTATGGAATTACCAAAAATTCAAAGGACAACACTAACAATGAAAGAAGCATCAGAGTATTTAGGTGTATCTTACTGGCTGATAAATCAATTAGTAAGAAAAAAGCAAATACCATGCTCTAAAGTTGGTGGAAAGTATTTATTTAGAGTACAAGCGCTAGATGAATATTTAAAAAATATGGAACAAGAATCTATAAGTTAGATTACAAAGAAAGTGAGGAAAGGAGGATATGTATAGTTTACAATGGTTGAAACTAGAATTAAAAATATTTTCAAATAGGAAAATTCAAATACTGTTAAGAGAGCCAGATGGAGATACATATTTTAGAGTATGGATTCAATTATTAATTATTGCTGTAGAATGCAATAGAAATGGAAAATTAGTAATAGGCAATAATAAACCAATGACAATAGAAAATTTTTCAAAGATTATGGGAAAATCTAAGAAAAAAATTGAAAAAATTATTCAAAAATTTCTAGAATTAAATATGCTAATTGTAGAAGATGGAGCATATAAAATTAAAAATTGGGACAAGTATCAAAGCATTGAGCCATATGAAAAATATAAAGAACAAAATAGAATTAGACAACAAAAATATCGTGAAAAGTTGAAAAGTGAAAAAGAAGAAAGTAACGTTACAATAACGTTGGATAACACACAAGAAGAAAATAAGATTAAAAATATATTAAATAAAGAAGGAGATGAGAATAGAAGTGGATTTAGAAAATGTGAATTTTAAAGTTATCACCAATGAAGGTGCAAAATGTGGATTTTGCAATAAAAAATTAAAGCCAGTAGGATTAAGTTATCTTTATGCAAATGTTAATCACGATATGGTAGAATATGAAAGGTGTGATTGTAGTGAAGCAATTGCATTTTGGAAACAATATGATTCAAAGCAAAATGAAAAAGAAAAACAAAGAAAGTATAGAGAAATTATAAATAAAATATATAAGGATGGTTGTATAAAAAAGAAATTAAAATATTGTAATTTTTTAAATTTTGATAGATTTAAAGATAACCAAGAATCATTAACAACATTAATAAAATATACACATTTATGCACAGAAAACAAAGTTAAAGATGGAATTATTATATATGGAAGTATAGGATATGAAAACACTCATTTAGCAGCAAGTATCGCTAATGAGATTATTAGAAATAAAAAAATTGCATTATTGGAAAGGACTAGTTCTATAACAGATAGAATAAAAGAATCTTTTAATAAAACTGTTACGACAGAGTCAGAAATTATGGAACTTTATTCTAATGTTGATATGTTAATTATCGATGATTTTGGGAGTGAAACAATAAGTAAATGGGCTTTAGAAAGGTTGTATAGAATTATTAATAATAGATATGAAAACGAGTTACCAATAGTAATTACAACTAGATATACAAGAGAAGAATTGATGGAGAAAATTGCTATTGAAAATAGGAAATTAGCAGAAGAATTTATACAAATTTTATACAAAATGTGTTATGGAATTTCACTCATAAAAAATGATAGAAATGCAAAAGAAAAAGCTAGCAAAAGCGATAAAACTAAATGCTAACTTAATCCAAAATCTAAAAATATTATAATATATTTTTAAACAAAAGTAAAGCAAAAAAGTTCAAGTTTTTATTTTAGAAATTTGAACTTTTTTGAAAATATTTTGAAAAAATTTATATCAAAAGTATCCCTCGGAGAGCCCAAAAGGGTATTAGGGCATGTTGCCCTAAACAGCAAAAAGGGTGTCAAAACACCACGCTGGCGAATATTGGGCATTAAAAAAAGCCTCATTATTCGGAGCAAAATAAATTTTGCCAACTATCAATGCTACGTAGACTAGCATTAATAAAATTAAGAAAGTAGGAGTGATGAAAAATGAAAATGGATTCAGAGCAAGTTTTAGATAGTATTTTCTTATCATATAATAAAATCTTAAAGAGATTTCAATTACTAGGTGTTACTACTAAATATGGAAAAGAAATAACACATAAAGATTTAAGAAAAGCTATAGAAGTTATGCTAAAAAAACATCCAACTTGCAGATGGAGGAGTGAGAAAGTAAAAAGTAGGAAATATTTTATTTTAGCAGAAGGATATGCATGGTTAACTCAAGTGTATTTTCAAAAGGAAAAATCACTAACAGATGCTGATGTGGATTTTTTCGAAGATAGAATTAGGCAATATGAAGAATTATTAAAAATAGAACATAATGAAAATTGGTGGAATGAAGATATGAATATAAAACAGTTATGTAATTATTTCAATAGAAAAGAAAATACTGTTAGAAAAGCTATTAAAAAAATGTGTGATAATGGATTTGAGCAATATAAATTTTTAGTTGATGGCAAAATTGTTATTTCTAGTAAAGGAGTTGAGTGGATTTGCAAAAATGTTTTCAAACAAAAGTATTTAGAGTTATTGGAGAAATATAAAATGGATTTAACGGAGTTATATATTAAAGTAGGTTATCCTTATGATCATTTTTTTTATAGAAATTGAAAATAAAAAAGTTTCAAAAATAAAATACTTTTAGGATTGTTTTTTTTTGCTATTTATGATAGTATATTAACAAATATGATTAAATAATTGTAAATATAATTAAATATTAAGGAGTATTATGAAAAAAGAGATTAATGAAAATTGGATAAGCATTGAAAACGCTGCAAAATACTTAGGAATAAAGCCAGTTACAATAAGGAGTTGGTTAAAAAAAGGAAACACAATACCAGCACATAAAATAGGAAAACAATGGAAGTTTAAATATTCTGAATTGGATGAGTGGGTAAAAAGTGGAAAAAGTGCTATAGATAGGAGTTAATATGAGATATTTAGGAAGTAAAGTAAAATTATTACCTGAAATAGAATCAGTAATAAAAAAATACGAAATTAAAGGTGAAACATTTGCTGATTTGTTCGCTGGTACAAGCTGTGTAGGAGATTATTTTAAGGAAAAATATAAAATTATATCAAATGATTTTTTATATTATTCATATGTAATATCTAAAGCAAAATTATCGTTTAAAGATATGCCAGAATTTAGAAAATTCAAAAAAAATTATAAAATAAATATTTTTGAATGGCTAAATACAAAAAAATATGTGGCAGATGATACATATTTTATTTATAAGAATTATACTCCAATCGGAGGAAGAAAATTTTTTACAGAAACAAATGGAATAAAGATAGATGGAATTAGACAAGAGATAGAAAAGTTAAAAGAAAAGGACATCATAACTGAAAATGAATATTATTTTCTAATAGCATCATTATTAGAAAGTGCTACAAAGGTATCAAATACATCTGGAACATATGAAGCATTCTTTAAGTTTTGGGAATCAAGGGCGGAAAAAGAGTTTATAATAGAACCACTGGAATTTAATAAAGTTAATAAAATTTCTAAAAATGAGATATTTTCAAAAGATGCAAATTTATTAGTAAGGGAAATTGAAGGAGATATTGCATACATAGATACACCTTATACTGTAACACAGTATGTATCTGCATATCATTTATTGGAAACTTTAGCAAAATATGATTCACCCAAAATAAAGGGAGTAGGAGGAAAAAGAGAACGAGAAAGTAAAAATTCTCTTTATGCTAGAAAAAATGAAGCAAAGGCACAATTTGAAGATTTATTTAGACAAATTAGATTTAAACATATAATTATTAGTTATAGTAATCAGGGCTTAGTACCATTAAAAGAGTTAGTTAGTTTAGCTAAGTTATTTGCAAAAGATAATAAGGTATATGTAGAGAAATTTAATTATCAAGAATATCAGAATCACCGTTCAAGCAATAAAAGAAATGGAGAGAATCTTAATGAAGTTATAATCTATTTCCAAAAAGATTTAGAAGTAAATAAATCACCATTAAATTATTCTGGAAGTAAAAACACATTAGTACCAACAATAATTAGAGAACTACCATACGAGGTTGAAAATTTTGTGGATGTTATGGGAGGGGCTTTTAATGTTGGAGCAAATATTGTAGCAACCAAAAAAGTATATTATAATGAAATAAATACAAAAATTTATGATATAATAAAATGGCTTATAACTAATGATAAAAAAGATGTAATTCGTGATATAGAAAATTGCATAGATAAATATGGATTGGTGAAAGCGGGAAAAGAACCGTATATTAAATTGAGGAAAGATTATAATATGAATACAATCGACAGTGTGAGTTTATTTGTATTACATATGTATTCATTCCAAAATATGATTAGATTTAATAATTCTCAAAAGTTTAATACTCCTATTGGTGTCGCTGGATATAGTGAAGATATGAAAAAAAGAATAAAAAACTTTATTCCTAAAACTTCAAATATTGAATTTTACAATATGGACTATATAAATATTAATTGGTCAAGTTTTTCAGAAAATACTATTTTTTATTTTGATCCACCTTATTTTATTACAAATGCATCATATAATGATGGTAAAAGAGGGGGAAAAGGCTGGACTAAAACAGAAGAAAATCAATTATTAGATACACTATTAAAGATAGATAAATTGGGATATAAATTCTTATTATCAAATGTAGTTGAACATAATGGAAAGAAAAATACAATACTTTTAAACTGGATAAAAAAGAATGACTATAAAATTATTAATGTTGGAGTATCTGGTTGGAGGTATGCAAAAAACGAAGTTATTATTAAAAATTTTTAAGGAGGATATATGAATAGAAAAATATTTTTTTCAATATCATTAAAGGAAAAATTTAATACAGTAGATTATAATGCAAATCAATTGTGGAAAAATATTAATATACACAATACAGATGAACTGATAAACAAAATAATATATGTATTAAATGAAAAATATCCTAAATTAAATATTTCAGAATGTCAATTTAAGGAGAAAGTTGAAGTATATGGAGAGTCAAGTACATATTTCGGAGTAATAGAAAATGAAGAAGGAATTATTGAAGCTTATGTTTTTATTATTCCTCCGGCATATGAAACGAGATCGGGAATTTTAGCACAACAGGTTTTTCCTGTAATTTCAGGCATCATGCCAAAAATTAAAAATTCTAAAGATAAAAAAATAAGCAATAGGCCTATTTATATAATAAATGCAAATGAAGCAAATTATACTCCATCAATGGCAATAAATATTCGAAGTGGAGAAATACTGGATTTTAAATATGTAGACATTTTTAATAAAAGCATAGAAGAAATATTGAGGGAAAGAAACTTAAAAGAGAATGCTAATAATATTTTAGAATATAACGAATGGCTTGTAAAAACTAATAAAGATAAACAGAATGAGTTTTTTGAGATAGATGATGAAAAAAAGATTATAAAATACTTAATAATAAGATTAAAGGATGGAATACATATAAATAATGAACCATATTGGTTTGTATTAAAAGCATATGCATCTTTCTATCTAGCAAGTAGAGATGCATATAAATGTGATATGTCTATATTTAACCAATTACCTAGAGGAAATAAGACATTGGATGCATTTAGAGATTATATAGAAAGATTTATATAGGAGGTTTTTATATGCAAAAAATTTATTATGGAGCACCTGGAACAGGTAAAAGTTATGAAATATTAAAATATTTAAAAGAAAAACAAATTTCGGATGAACATATTTTTAGGGTAACATTTCATCCTGAATATACATATAGCGATTTTGTCGGACAAATACTACCTACAGTTAAGAAAAATGGAGAGGTATCATATGATTTTGCAAAAGGAGTATTCACTTTAGCATTAGAAAAAGCATATCAAGATACATCTAAAGAGGTTTTCTTAATAATTGAAGAAATGTCAAGAGGCAATTGTTCGGCTATATTCGGGGATATATTTCAATTATTAGATAGAGATAATGTAGGAACAGAAAAAGGTTGGAGTAAATACTTTATAAATAATCCTATAATAGCAAAAGATATTATTGCTTTAACTGATGATAGAATAAAACTACCTGCAAATTTATCAATATTGGGAACTGTTAATACATCTGATCAAAATGTGTTTGTAATGGATACAGCATTTAAAAGAAGATTTGAATGGGAATATATTAGTACTAAACCAGTGAAAGAAAATGGTATAAATTTAAATGCGGTAGATATTGATTTAAATAATGGAAAAACAAAAATTAGGATTAATTGGATAGATTTGTATGGAACTTTGAATAAATTTATTTCTTCTTCAGAAAAGTTAGGACTTGGAGAAGACAAGCAAATAGGTCAATTCTTTATTGAATTTGATAGTGAAAGTTATAAAGAAAAAATTAAGAATAAATTGTTACATTATTTATGGTTTGATATCCAAGGAGCATCTTACAAGACAGAAGTAAAGCTATTTGATGATAGTATAACTAACTTTTCTGATCTATATGATAAATATGAAGATGATGAGAAAATATTTAGTGATGATTTTTTTGAATGTCTGGATGCATGGAACAATAATAGTTTGTAATATAGGAGGTACATTAGTATGTTACAAATTGTTTTTGGACAAGATGGTGATGAAATAAATGACGAAATAAAAAAATTTAATTTATCTGATGGGGACAAAAGATACTCAAAGAAGATAAAGAAGTTTAATTTAGATTTCGTGGGTTTTGTGATCGAAAAAGAAAAGATATTGGCGGTTTTTCCAAAGCATTTTTTTAATGATGATAACAATTATAAAGAATATAATAAAAAAGAAATAGAAGAAAATATTAAAATGCTATTTGAAGTTATTTACAAATATAATATTGAGAACAGAGCAAAAACTGTAGCAAATAAATATATAGGGTATGAAGAAAATTTTGAATCGGATTATCCTTTTGAATCTTTTTTTAAGATTTATGAGTATTATAAAAAATATGGAATATATAAGGAAGAAGAAGTAATTCTTTCTAAAAATGTTAATGGTAAAATATCATGGAAGGATACTATACAAAAGTCAAGTACCATTGTATCTAGTGGAAATTTGATTTTTTTGCCAATATACTCTAAAAAGAAAAGTAATAAAACAGCATTTATAAGTGAATGTATGACATTTGTAATAAATTATACAATAAGAAATTTTTCATTTTTTATTCAACTACCAATTGTTCGTGTGAAAGAATGCAAAATTGATTTTTTGGCAAATAAAGAATATACATTACGACAATTGTATCAATTTAAAAATACAATATTTAAAGACTATCAAAAAGAACTTATTAATGCTTTGATAAATTTTTTTGAAAGCTATGATAAAAAAGCTACAGGAGGAGCAATTCATTTAAAAATAAACTATTTTGATATGATTTGGGAAAGTATGGTTAATAAATATTTGAATGATTGCTTTGTAAAAGTTGATAAAGAAAAAAACAAGTTAATATTTGATTATAAAAGAAAACAACTTAATAAAAGATTTGAAAATAAAAAGTTTAATATAGATAAATCAGAACACCAATTTTTTATACGACCAGATCACTATTATTCAGATGAAAATACAATATATTTATTTGATTCTAAATATTATAATGATATAACAGATTTAAATTATAAACAATTTTCGTATACAATTTTATTAGGAAATAGCAATATAGGAAGTAATAAAAATCTTTATAGTGCTTTATTATTACCAGGAAAAAGCAAAAATGGTTTACATTTGAAGTTGGATTTACCATATTGCCAATTGAATCAAGGTTGCAATTATATAATCGAGCAATTTCTAAGTGTGAAATTACTAATGAAGAATTATTTAAATTTAAATATAAAAGATGAACTTGAAAAAATAAATGAAAATAGAGAAATGGAATATCCTATTTATGATAAAGAAGAAAATCATAGACAATTAAAAGTTGCAGAAGATGAAGAAGAATATAAGTACGAATAAATTAAGGAGATAATTTATGATTTTAAAATTAAATAAAGAATTAAAACAAAAAGATTTTAAAAATGAAAAAGAACTACAAAATTTCTTTGAAAACAACATTGAAACAATATTAGGATATAAATTTATAGATACAGAATTCATTGTAGGTGATTTTAGAATTGATTCTTTAGCTTTTGATGAAGAATCTAAATCATTTAGAATAATTGAATATAAAAATATTAAAAATCATTCTTTAGTTGATCAAGGTTATACATATTTAAAACTAATGTTAGAGAGAAAAGCTGATTTTGTTCTTCAATATAACATTAAAACTAAGTCATCGTTAACTACCCAAGACATAGACTGGAGCCAATCAAGAATTATATTTGTTTCACCAATTTATACGGCGTATCAATTAAATGCTACGGACTTCAAAAATATTCCAGTAGATTTAGTAAAAGTAACAAGATATGAAGAAGATATCATAGAAATAGATTTCATAAAAAAGACAAGCAATGTTAAAGTGCAAGATATTCAAATGGAATCTATACAGAACGATGTAAATAAAGAAATAATTGTATATACAGAAGAAGACCATTTATCTAAAGTTTCAGATAATATTAAAAATATATATGAAAAATTAAAAAATAGAATATTAGAATTAGATGATATAGATTTAGAGGCAAAGAAATTATATATAGTATTTAAAGGCTCAAGAAATATTACTGATATAGAATTTCATAAAAATAAATTAAAAGTTTATATAAATATGAAAAAAGGTACTTTGAATGACCCATTAAAAATAACAAAGGACATAAGTAATACAGGACATTGGGGTAATGGAGACTATTGTGTTACAATAAATAGTGAAGATGAAATAGACAATATTATTCCTTTAATAAAACAGTCTTTAAAAGTAAATAAAAAATAGACAAAAGAAAAGCAAAATGATAGTAATTAAAAATTACAAAATTATTTTGCTTTTTAATTATTTAAGGTGGAATTATTATGAAGATAAATAAAGATGAACCATTACCTAGACATACAGAATATGATTGGGAAGAATGTTATGCAAAAGTTGTATTAGAAAATGTGCTTAAAGAGGAATTTTATGATTTGAATATAATTGATAAACCGGACTTGCAAAATGAAGAGTTGAATGTGGGAATTGAATGTACAGTATCAATAAATATAGAATCTATAGAAGCAGAATATTTATATTCTGAGCTTACATATGGAAAAGCAAAGAATCCAGATAAGTGTAAGGAAAGAATAAAGAAATTAGGATGTAATATCACAGAATATTCAATGTTTGAATCTAGAACAGTATCTTTAAACAGTGTATTAGGTGCAGTTAGAACTAAACTAAAAAAATTAAATGGGAATGGATATAAAATTTTTGAAAAAAATTATTTGTTCATAAGAGATTGTATTTATATACCTAATCAACAAATTCAGGGCTTACAATATTTAATAGGGATGATTCAAAGTAAATATTCAATCGAATTTGACAAAATATATATTTTATTAAACAGTAAATTGATAGAATTAAATATGATAGATTATACAAATAAATGTATAGAATTTGATAGTAATACACAATATGAGTTGGCTGAAAAAGCACGAAATATAGTTGTAGAAAAAGAAGAGAAAGTGAAGGAAAAAAATGATAAATAATACTCAAGATATAGATAGAACAATTACAACAAAATTTATAGAACCATTAGAGAAAAATTGTAAAAATAGTGTGAAAAGACTAAAAACAGCTAAAGTAAAACACATTGAGAGCATAAGATTGATAAACCAAGCATACAAAACAATAAAAAATTCTGAAAAGAATTTAAATAAGTATAACTTTGTGGATTCATATACTCTGCTTAGAGCTTCATTAGAATATATCGTGATGTCATATATGATAGAAGTAGAAGAAAAAACATATAATGAATTTTTAATTTTATCCAATAATGATATTCAATTAAAAAGAAAATTTACAGTACCCAATACTTTACTAAAAAAGTTTGGAAAAAGGTTGAATAAAATATCAAACAATTTATTTACAGATACAACAGTAAAACAAAGAGAAAAAATAATGGTTGATTTATATGATATATTGTGTAAATATACCCATGCTAGTATTGTTGTAAGTACATTCAATGATATAGAAGATAAAAATGAACGAAAAGTAGTAAAACTGATTTTAAGTTATAATTTGTATCTTATTAAATTGATATTATTAGATTGTTTAAAATTCTTTAATAATGGTGATAAGGAATATATAGATGAGAAAACTATAGGTTTATCTTTATTTTTAAGTATAATAAAACTAGTAAATTTAATTCAAGCTAATAATATTAAATTTGATAAAATAAAACAATTTTTTTATTATGATACTATAAATAGTGAATTTTATATGTATTATAAAGAAGGGTTAGAAAAAATTAAGAAAGAAATATCTGAAAGTATAGTAGAATTTAAGGGAGAGGAGAATAAGATAAATCAAATATTTGAGGAATTTATGAAATTTTAAAAAGATTCTATTATAGAAAAATATGATAGTATATGTGATAAAACTTTCTTTTTTGGAAATAATATGATATAATATATTATAGAGAAAAGGAGAGTTTTTATTATGTTAGGAGAAAAAATAAAGAAATATAGAGAAGAAAAGAAAATTACTCAAGTTGAAGTTGCAGAAATATTAGGAGTAAAGCCAGCTACAATATCTAAATATGAGGCAGGAGCTTTAGAACCCAATATTGAATCATTAAAAAAGTTAGCTGAATTATTTGAAGTTTCAGTTGATGAATTATTGAAAGAAGATGATTTTGATATATCTAGAATAAATATTTTAGAAGTGTTAAGAGAACAAAAAAATATGAAATTAAAAGGAAATCTATATCATAATACTCAAATTACATTTGCATATAATACAAATCATATTGAAGGAAGTAAGCTTACAGAAGATCAGACTAGATATATTTATGAAACTAATACTCTATTAGCAGAAAAAGATTCTATTACAGATTTAGATGATGTATTAGAAACATCTAATCATTTTAAACTAGTTGATTATATGTTAGATATAGCAAATAAAAACTTAGATGAAAAGATGATAAAGGAGTTTCACAAAATATTAAAAGAAGGAACATCAGATAGTAGAAAAGATTGGTTTGCCGTTGGTGATTATAAAAAATTACCAAATGAAGTAGGGGGACTAAAAACTACAGATCCTAAAAATGTTGAGCGAGATATGAAAAAATTATTAGAATGGTATGAGTCTTTGAAACAAGTTACAACAAATGAAATAATAGAATTTCATGCTAAATTTGAAAAGATACATCCGTTTCAAGATGGAAATGGTAGAGTTGGTAGAATAATTGCCTTTAAAGAATGTTTAAAAAATAATATAGTACCATTTATTATTTTAGACAAAGATAAGTTATTCTATTATAGAGGATTAAATCAATATCAAACTAATAAAGAAAAAGGATATTTAATAGATACTTGCCTAAATGCGCAGGATCAATATACAGAAATGATGAAATATTTTTTGAGATAATTAGTAAAAGGAGAAGAGTTATGAATGATTTAATAGTTCTAAATAATAATGAGATAGAAAAAAATTTAACGGAATATGATGAAAAAATGTTAAATATATATAATTATCTAGGTTTGCCAACAGAAAATATATTAGTTGGTGTTGAAGAAAGAAAAAAAGTTTTTAAGAATATTGAAGATGTAGTTGACTTACTAGAGCCAGATATTGCTATAAAAGCTACCTACATATCAAAGTTTTTATCAGCAGTAAGTGCTGGATTATTTGATGCTGCGTTAAATTATTTGTGGGATGAGACTGTTAACCAATTGAGATACAGAATTGCTCAATATGACATACAATATTTTTTTGATTTAGCAGTAACATCAGATAAAAGAAATAAATTATCAACTGAAGCTGATTTGGCAAAAATAGATGATAGTGAATTGATACAAGGAGCAAAAGAAATAGGTTTGATATCGGACATAGGATATCGAATGCTAGATAATATAAAATTTATGAGAAACTGGGCAAGTGCAGCTCATCCTAATCAGGTAGAGTTAACAGGTCTTCAATTAATTTCATGGCTTGAAACATGTATAAAAGAAGTAATATCATTACCATTATCTAATATTACTATTGAGATTAGAAAACTTCTTTATAATATAAAAAATAATGAAATAACTGACACAGAAGCCGAAATAATAAGTGAATTTTTTGGAGATTTAACATTTGATAAAGCAGATTCACTTTGTAATGGATTTTTTGGAATATATTGTAGAGAGGATACAACCATTGAAACAAGAAGAAATATAAAGATGTTATTGCCAAAGCTATGGAATATAGTTTCAGAGGAAAATAAATGGAATTTGGGCATTAAGTTCGGTAAATTTCAAGTAAATAACGATCAAAACGAAGCAAAATTAGCTAGAGAGTTTTTACAAATTGTAGATGCAGAATCATATTTACCAGATAATATAAAAGTTGCTGAATTAAAAATTGAATTAGAACATTTATACATAGCACATAATGCACCAATGAATAATTTTTATTTAGAACCTCCATATGCAGAGCATATAAAAAGGCTGTTGGGAAATAATGCAGTTCCTACTTCTATAAATGATTATTACATAAAAGTCATAATAGATGCATTTTTAACTAATGGAAATGGTATCTGTTGGGGAGCGGACACCATATATAGAGAACTAATAAATAAATTTTCACAAAGACAATTTTTATTAGCAGTTACTTCTTTTTCAATAGATAAAATATCCAGCAAATTACAGTTCTCTTTATGTATAAAACAGTATAAAGAGTTATTGAAAATAGCTAAGGCAAATGTAACTTCACCATTATTTATTGAATTAATAAATGAATTAGAGGGTTACAACAATAGCTTATCAGAGTTAAGAAAAAATGAAAAGCTTATGCAGAAGGTTCAACATTTAAGAAATATTATTAAATAGAGAAATTTATATTTTTACTAATTTAAAAAAGTACATAAAAATCCGAAGTTTTTTCAAAATTTTGAAAAAACTTCGGAAAATATATTTAATTAATTATCAAAACATCCACCAATCAACTGCACTCCATCAACAAAACCATTCCTATAATACCTCTCATTCCAATATAAAATATAATCCATAAAATTCTCATCAAGAAGATTAAGTTGTTTCTTAACATACTTTTTATTCTGCTCTGGAACATTCTTCAAAATCCTCTCAGAAATCTCATCAAAATAAACAAAATGCTTTTTATCCTCATCACAAGTCAAAGAACATAAATCATCCTCTCTAAATTCTAACCAATCTTTCAAAATATCATCATTAACTTCTCTTAAATTATTCATAATCTAAATCCTCCTAAAAATTAAAAATTTTCTTAATAAAAATATCCCTTACAAGATCCAATTTTGTGAGAACAAACGTACTATACCCATTGGGTAAAAATTGGGTAAAATCATCTCCAAAAATGCCCTAAAAAGGCACAAATGTTCTGCAAATCAAAACTCTTGTAAATACCGAAATACCAACAAAAACTCTGATTTTCACAAGACCACAAAAACACGTCAAACCTCGCTATTAACCTGTAACTATTTTTGCCTCTTTTTTCAATACTCCCGGCCATTACTCTGTTTCACCTCCTTTCGAGTTAATTCATGGATGGGAGAATACAATTGTTAACTAATAATATAATATTATAATAGTTAACAAGATGCAAGAGTTAACATAGATTAAAACAATTTATATATTGATATAGTTTTATAAAATACTTAATACAATAAAACTAAAAAAAACGTATTACGGTATTGACAAATAAAATAATATTAAGTATAATGATGTCGATAGGAGCGATAATTATGTTTTTAAATATAACTATTGATAATGTATTAGGTATTTCAAATGAAATTGAACTTAATTTAATTGCTGAAAGTAAACGCAGTTCAAAGAAGGAAACTGTATATAATATTTCGAGAGGACTAAATGTTAATAAGATTAATGGAATTATTGGACCAAATGCATCAGGCAAAAGTAGTATTTTGCATACAATAGCTGGTATTGGAAATTTCCTTAGTGAAGATATTAATATGAAAGAACTTAAAAATTGTGAGGGATCAACAAAGAATACTATAGTATATGATATATCTGGATTTCTTCCTAAACAATATGATAACACAAGGAAATCTAAAGTTTCTATGGATTTGTATATAACTAAAGGAAACAAGCCAGGATTTTATAGATATAGTATAGAATATACTTCTAATTTGCAAGAAGAAACAAAAGTAAGAGAAAAATTAGAATATAAAACTAAATATAATAATCAATGGGAAATCAAATCAGATATAGAATTTAAAGAATATAGAAGTGAAATTGGATATAAATGTAATCACTATGAGAGTATTGCTAATGATTATAAACAAATTAGTGAGGAACTATACAAATCGTTCGAAGATAAAATGCAATATTATAAAACATTTTATTATCATTATATATTTTGTTCGCACTCTCAATTAAGTGATGATTTTATTACACCAATATCTGAATTATACTTAGAATGTTGGCTTGAACAAGATGAGGCAATGGTTAACAAGATTATTAGATATATTGATAAGAAAGTAAATAAAATTTATTTGAAAAAGATTGAGGATAGTGAAATAATAAAAGTTGATACAGTTGAAAATAAAATGATAGACTTTTATGATTTGTCTCAAGGAACTAGAAAATTCTTAATGTTTATGTATAGTGTAATTAGGGTAATACAAAATGAAGGTATTCTAATATGTGATGAAATAGAAAATTCTTTGCATATAGATTTAGTAAGGTTTATTTTAAAAATGTTTAAAATAGATAATAATGCATCTCAAATAATATATACTGCTAATACTGAAAGTGCAATGGATGAGAAAATAATAAGAAAAGACCAAATAAATATTATTGAAAGAGAAAATGGAATATTAAAGATAATAAAATTTTCTGAAATTGCTAAAAGAAATGATACAAGTTTTAACAGAGCATATTCTAGTAAAAGTATATGCAAGCAGCAACCTGATGATGAAGAAATAAATAGATTTATAAGTGAATTTGATATATCAAAGATAAAGAAATACGGAAAAATGCAATATATAATGAAACCAGTAAAAAAATGACTTTTTTAATTATGTTAGTCATAAAAGAAACAGAAAAATAAAAAAGAGAACCATATAAATGGTCCCATAATATAAAAGTATATATATCTTGCCGGATTCTATATACCTTTATATTATACTACGATTTGTAGTACTTGTAAAGTGGAAAACATTTGTACTGGTTCTAGATAGGAGGACCAGTATGTATTATAAAATATTAATACTTTTAGAATAAGGATTGGTCTTAATAAATTAAGATCAATTTTTATTTTAGGAGGAAAATATAATGAAAATATTAATTTTAAGTTCACAACAATGTGAAGATAAAAATGTTAATAATGGAGATTGTTTCATTATAGATAATGGACAAGAATTAGTTCTATATGATTGTGGAAATGAATATTATGCGCAATTTGTAATAGAGTATATGGAGGATAATGGTTACGACACTGTAAAAGTGGTACTATCTCATAATGATGATGATCATTTTAAAGGAATACCTAAGTTAGTTAAAGAGGGGAAAGTTTCAGAAATCACAACAGTTTTGTTACTAAAATATGTAGATGAAATATTAGACATAATTGACGATGGTAGAAAGAGTAGAGAGTCACTAAAAGCTCAAATATTAAAACAATATGATAATATAAAACAATTAGGAGGAAATAACTTAAAAGATGCATTTGAGCATAATGAAATAGCGATGGGAATTACAATTCCAGGGCCTACAAAAGATTACATATTAAATGCTGCTGCAAAAGGATTAGATTCTACAGAAGGAGACACTATTGATGGAGAAACTATCACAAATGCGACCAGTATTCACTTATGTATCAAAGTTCAAGATAAGAAAATACTTTTAACTGGTGATTCGAGTTTTGAATCAGTTAAAGAAGAAGATTTGGCAGAATATAAAGTTATTCAACTTCCTCATCATGGCAAAAAAGAGATTGCAGAAAAAATTTTTGATGAATTAGATGACGTTGTAGATGAAGTATATATAGTATCAGATAATACAGGAAATTCTAATGGGGGATCAGATAAATTAGATAGTAAGGGATATGATATTAGAAACACTAAAGATAAAGGCATGATATCTTTAGATTACAATAATATTACATTAAATAGAAAACCAGCAGGTTGTTTAAGTGAAATTTTTAATAGCAGAAAGTAGTATATCAAAAGAAGAACTGTCAGAAAGAAGAAAGTATATATATGATGTTTTTCATATATATACTTTTGTAGACAGTATATCTTCAACAAAAGATATAACTATATTAAAAAGCATGCCAATAAATGAAATAGATTTATTAATAATAGTTGGACACGATCGCAGGACGGATGAGTATTTAATAAAAAATTATAATAAACTAAAAGAAAAAAATATAGCTATAATAGCATGTAACACAAAATACTTTAAGAGTTTCAAATATTTAAAAGACTATAATGTTTTTGTACCGCGAAATGGTGGAATATTAGAAAAACGTAATGGAGAATTATATGGGTTTAAGTTTAATATAACAGATGAAGAAATAATATTGTATAGAAAAAGGAATCTTAGTTTAGAAGATATGCTAAATAGTGCATTTGAAAGGAGAATATAAATGGAAAAATTTTTTGATAAAATGGAAACATATAATATTTTAAATTTTTTATTTCCAGGAATTATATTTGCTAGTATATTAACATTTTTAACAGAAAAAAACATATATAGTTCATCTTTAATAATAGCCACTTTTGAATATTACTTTACTGGATTAGTACTAAGTAGGATCGGTTCTATAGTAATAAATCCAATTATAGAAAAAACAAGAGTTGTAAAAAAAGAAAAGTATAAAAATTTTATATGTAAAGAAGAAAAAGATAAAAAAATAGAAATATTGCAAAGAGAAGCTAATCAATATAGAACTTTTGTAGCCACATTTGTTTGTTTACTATTAGTAGAAATATATAATTGCATTTTTGTAGATATATCTAAAATAAATACTATAATATATTTTATAGGACTAATTATTCTATTTACATTATCGTATAGAAAGCAATTAAAGTTTATAATAGAAAGATTAAAATAATTGATATAATGTGGAGGTGATAAAGTGAAAGAAATATTTAGCTACATTAATAGCAATAGTTTTTTAACAACTATAATTGGTGTAATTGTAGGAAGCTTAATATCTTCTTTAACATCAATATATACAAGTTCAAAAGAATGCAAAGAACATAAAAAAGAAGAATTAATCAAAGAAAAAAGAAGACAATTTGAAAACAAAGCCGAATTGAAGATTGAAAAAGTTTTAAATAAAAGTGATAATAAAGCAGATATTGAAGTTTTTGTTGCACCTTTTAAAGTGGAGTATACAGATAATTTTAAAAATTATCAATTTAGTTATCCTAAAGAAATAAAGAATAAAAAAATGTATAAATATAAAGAATTCTTTATTAGGAATATAGGTAATGCAGATATAAATGAATTAGATATTTGTGCTATATTTAAAAATCATAATATATTAGTGGATTATAATAGCATTGAAACTATAGTAGATAATCAAAGTATTAATTACAATTTTTGCTATGATAGAAAAGTGTTAAAAAACGATAATATAATACTAAGAGTATATTATATAGATGGGTATCAAGTAAGTCATCCATTTAGCTGTACTTTAGCGATTTTATATAAAGATTCATTTGGAAATTGCTATGAACAAGCTTTTTGGTATGAGAAAGATAATTTATATGAACCAATAAAAATCGATTATAAAGAATATCGTTCATCTATTAGTACAGATGATGCTTATGATTTTTTTAAAAAACCATGGTTATGGTAAAAAAATACGCATTTTAATGCGTATTTTTTAGTTGCTATCTAACCACTCGTCAAATTCATCATAAGTTTTCTCTCCTTCTTTTATATCACTAATAAATTCTTTAGCTTCTTTTTTCCATTTCTCATAGTTAGTTTTATAATATTCAATATCTGGATTCCTCTTAACAGCCATTGCTTTTTTAGCATATATTTGTCTGTATTTACCATATACAGGTTCTTCATTTTCTTTTCTTTTTTGAGATGTTTTAATCCCGTATTCTTTACAGGTAATATCTTCTGCATATTTACCATTACAATATAAAGTGTTGTTTTTATCAGAAAAAAAGTATTTTCCACAAACTTGGCATCTTTTTATATAATCAATATCATTTAATACTATATGATAAAAAACAATATAAAAATATGCAGATAAATTATTAGTTTTAAAATTATATTTATTGCCAACTATTTTTTTACCATTAGGATCATTTTTTGTCATAGTGTTTATTAAAAAATTTTCATCAGATAAAGGATTAGAAATACCTTTTTGAATTTCACCAAAAAGTTCATTAATAAACTCTTCATCTGTAAAAGAAAAATTTAAAGAATAATCACAAATATAATCTTCAGATATTTCTTTTAAGTCTTTATTAATATTTTGAAAGATATAAAATCTTTGTGCATTACTTAATTTGTTTAATCTTTTTTCTCTATTATTATTAAAAACATAATCAACGAAATTTCTAAACAATAATTGCTTTTTTATTAAAGAATCTTTTTCAATTTCATAGAAAGATTTTGCACATTGCTTTAATAATTCATTATTAGCAATATGAATAGGCTTGTTAGTACCAATATTGATAATATTTTTGTCAAATCCTTTAAAAATTTTAATCAATTGTTCTTCAGGTATTATATCTAAATATATAAAGAAAAATGTACAAAAGAATTTAAAGAAATCATTAAAATTATTAAAGTCTAAGTTTAAAAATTCTATTAAATTATCACCCAATGCCATTTTTTTATATTCATAATTTAATATTAAATCTAAGTCTACTTTTTCTATATTGCGTATAAATAGTAGATTCTCTGGAATAGGTGGAATATTTTTATCAATTAATGAAAGGAATATTTCGTCAAAAGAATCATCTTTCCTTTGAACTTTATTTTCTTTGTATAATTTATCTACAAGTTTTTCTTTATTTTGAGCAGATAAATTAACTTTTCTTGTATCAAATACAACAGAAAAGAATCTAGTTATTTCAACTAGGTTATTTTTGTTGTATAAATTTAATTCTATAGAGTATTTATTAGGATTTTGCATTTTAATTCCTCCGTGTTAACAGTAAAACTAGGTTACGGTAGTGATTTTAGTTGTTATCAATTCTCAAAAACTTTCATAAAAAATCTTGTACTTGTTAACTAAAATTAGTATAATTCAATTGTTAACAAAAGTCAATAGGTACCATTGAATAAAGAAAGGAGGATTCAATATTGGACTTAAAAACAGTAGAAAGAACAACATTAACCATGAAAGAAGCAGCAGAATATTTAGGAATTAGTTATTGGCTTGCTAATCAGTTAGTAAGAAGAAAACAAATACCTTGTTCAAAAATTGGAGGCAAGTTTTTGTTTAGAGTACAAGCTTTAGATGAATATTTAACAAAAAAAGAAAAAGATTCAATGGCTAATTAATTGAAAGAAAGGTGAAAGGAGGTATGGCAGAGGTATCATGGATTAAACTTAGTATAAATATTTTTTCAAACAGAAAAGTTGCATTATTATTGAATGAACGTGATGGGGATACTTACTTCAGAATATGGATACAATTGTTAACTATTGCAGGACAATGCAATTCAAATGGAAAATTAATTATAGGGGAGAATAGTCCATTAAATGTGCAACAATTATCAAAGATTTTAGGAAAATCTGCTAAAAAAGTTGGAGAAATATTAAATAAGTTTATAGATTTGAGGATGATAATTTTTGAAAATAACTGCTGTGAAATAAGAAATTGGGGAAAGTATCAAAGTGCAGATAAATTAGAAGAAATACGAAAAAATAATAGAGAACGACAAAGAAAATTTCGTGAAAAAAGTAGAACTCAAGCTAACGTTACAGAAATGTTAGAGTAACACTATAGATAAGAATAGAAAAGAGTAGATAAGATTTATTACTGACTGAAAGAAAAAAATAGGTTAATAATAAAAAAAGCTAGTATAAGCCATCAAACTAAATACTAACTTTAATCAAATTTTATAATAATATTTTAATTCAAAATCTTAAAAAAGTAAAGAGAAATTTAGAAGAAGGAGGAATTTATATGAGCAAGAAAACTAAAAAAGAGCCAATAACATATTCAAGATATGGAGATTATTTAATACCAAATTTAATATTGGATAATGGAAAAGTTAGACCTAAAATTGGAAGATATGGAAGGCTGAGATTAAAATTTTTAAAGGAAGAAATGAAACCAGTTTATACAAAAGTGTTAATGGAAGATACACTGACAGATTATTTATTAGAAGTAGATGCTAGAGCTACAGATATGGAAAATATGTTGATAAACGAGATGAAAAAATACCAAAACATTGATGAAAAATTAAAAGAAAAAGATCAAATGAAGTGGGTTGGAGCAATGAATATGATAGCATATTCAGCAAGAGAAATGGTACTTGGAAAATGTATAAACACTTATAATATTTAATAAAAGAAGTGCTTGAATTAATAAAAAAATTCAGGCATTTTTTTAAATAGCCATATAATAAAATTTCGAAAAGAGAGTACATTTAGTGTCTAGCCAGCACTGAATTTGTACTCCCATACAAATTCTAATGTGGGATATCCCAAACCCAAGAAAGGAGAAAATAATGAGCCAAAAGGAAATAAAATTAAGAGTATATCTTAATTATGAAGAATGGAAGAGGTTAACTTTAAAAGCAGAAAAAGTTGGAAGTGTATAAAATCAAATTGCAAGAAGAGCACATTATCAGAGATATATTGAGGATAGAAAAGTTTTAAGAAAAATGGAAAATGAATTACAAAATCTTGTATTGAATATAAAGAGAAAATATTTCTTGCCGGAAGAAAAATAAAATTAGAGAGATTTCTGTAGATTTATTGAGAAAAAATAGTATTTGTGATATATTATAATCGAATAATTGGAGGTAAGTATGGAAGTAGTAAAACCCTTTGTAAAATGGGCAGGAGGAAAAGGAAGTTTAATACCACAATTAACGAACTTTTATCCTTACCAATTAAAAGGTGGAGTAGTAACCAAATATGTTGAGCCTTTCGTTGGTGGAGGGGCTGTTTTAATAAATATATTACAAAAATATGATGTTAAAGAAGCTTATGCTTTTGATATAAATATAGATCTAATAAATTGTTATAATGTAATAAAAACAAATGTTGAAGAACTTATAAAAGAATTAGAAATAAAGGAAGAAGAATTTTTAGTTCTTACAGATGAAGAAAGACAAAAGTATTTTTATAGTGTAAGAAAAGAATATAATTCATATAGAATCGGTGAAAAAGAATTAAGCATTAAAAGAGCAGTAGAATTTATATTCTTAAATAGAACATGTTTTAATGGATTATATAGAGTTAATAAAAATGGAGAATTTAATGTACCTTGTGGTAAATATAAAAATCCAACAATATGTGATTCTAAAAATTTAAGGAATTTATCATTTTTGATTAGAAATGTAGAATTCCAATATGGAGATTATAAAAAAAGTGAAAAATATGTAGATAGTAATACATTTGTGTATTTTGACCCGCCATATAGACCATTATCAATAACATCAGGATTTACATCGTATACAAAAGAAGACTTTAACGATGAAAATCAAAAAGAATTAGCAAATTATTTTAAAGAATTAGATGAAAAAAAAGCTAAACTGATGTTATCTAATTCAAATCCTAAAAATACAAATAAAGAGGATAACTTTTTTGAAGTAATATATAAAGGATTTAATATAAATGAGATTTCAGCCAAAAGAATGATAAATGCAAATTGCAAAGGAAGAGGAGCAATTTCTGAATTATTGATAACAAACTATGAGGAGAATTGATAATGTATAATGGTGAATTTTATTTTGAAGATAAAAACTTTAAATTAATAAAAGAAGATATATTTAAAGCTTTGAAAAATTTTCAAGAAAAATCATTCGATATGATATTTGCAGATCCACCATATTTTCTTTCAAACAATGGGATAACATGTAGTAGTGGAAAAATGGTATGTGTAAATAAAGGTGAATGGGACAAGCCATCAGATGTTGAATCAAAGCATTCTTTTAATAGAAAATGGATTAATGAATGTTATAGAGTTTTAAAAGATGATGGGACTGTTTGGATAAGTGGAACATTACACAATATATATTCAATAGGTATGGCATTAGAAGAGGAAGGATTCAAAATAATAAATAATATAACATGGCAAAAAACTAATCCTCCACCTAATCTAGCCTGTAAAACATTTACACATTCTACAGAAACAATATTATGGGCAAGAAAAGATTTGCCAAAAATAAAATATAAATTTAATTATGACCTAATGAAAAGATTGAATAACAACAAACAAATGAAGGATGTATGGACCACTTCTTTAACAAAACCATCTGAAAAGAAACAAGGAAAGCATCCAACACAAAAACCTTTAGAGATATTAGAGAGAATTATATTAGCATCCACGAAAGAAAATGATTTAATACTAGATCCTTTTTGTGGAAGTAGCACAACAGGTATAGCGGCAAATAAATTAAATAGAAACTTTATAGGAATAGATAATTCAAAAGAATATTTGGACTTATCAATAAGGAGGTTTGAAGAAATACATGAATTTAGAAATAACAAGAAAAATGATTGATGATTTTTATAATTGCTTTGAAACAGGATACGATTTTGAGTATTTTTTAAAGAAGTTTTTAGAAGATTTAGGATTTACAGATATAAAAGTAACAAAAAGAAGTGGAGATAATGGAATAGATTTACTTGCATATAAAAATTCTATAATTGATTTAGATATAGATCCTGAAAAATATATTATTCAAGCAAAGAGATATAAAAATACAGTACCAGTAAAAGAAATTCGTGAATTTAAGGGAACAGCATTTTATGAGAAAAGGATCTTTATAACAACTAGTGACTTTTCAAAAGGTGGAATAGAAGAAGCTGAGAATGATAGTTCTAGAAAAATAATTTTAATTAATGGCGAATCAATCTTAAAATTCTATATGGGACATCCAGAAAAAGATTATATTTTTGAATGGAATCCAGTCGTTTCAGTTGAAAAAGTTAAACAAATAATAAATACAAATAATGATTTTATAAAATCAAAAGATAAATTTAAAATGGAGGCTATAATAAGACTTATTAGTAGAAATGATATAAGAGCACGTATTTTACCGATTCCAAATGAAATATTTGAAAAAATAAAAAAATACACAAAATATAAAGTAGAAATTAATAATGAAATAAAGGAATTAAATATAAATGCAACAAGAAGATACTTTGGAGGAGTTACTGAAATATACAGAAATGTTGGATATTATGATTATACTGGAGATAATAAGAAAAAGTCATTTTGGAAGATAGATGAAGAAAATAATAAAGTTATAATTGAATTTGAGTAGGAGGATGGAAGATGGCAAGGAATTTTACAGAATGGCTATTAACTTTTACAGATAGTATAGCAAATTATAAATATTACATAGATTTTGAAACTATATATGAGAATGCAGAAATTTATAAAATAGAATTAAATATGATGAATTCACTAATTGGAAGTGAAAATATAGAAAAAGATTTTGAAAATTTAGTTAACAAATATCCAGAAGTAATAAAATGCATTCCAACTTTATTAGCAGTTAGACAATCTGAAATTATTGTTTTAGATGATGAAGGAAATAAGTTTGAATACAATTTTAAAAAAATGAATTATAATGTAGATCAATATAAAATTTTTATGAGAGAAACAGGACTATTCGATTTATTAGAGAATCATTTAGTAAATAACTTATACGATTATGTTCTAGGCGTTGAATGTGGATTAAATTCAAATGCTAGAAAAAATCGTGGTGGACACTTAATGGAAGATTTAGTGGAAAAATTTATTCAAAAAGCTGGATTCAAAAAAGGTGAAACATATTTTAAGGAAATGTATCTACAAGAAATAGAAAACAAATGGAAGTTAGATATGTCATTTATAAGCAACAGAAATCAAGCAACTAAAAGATTTGATTTTGTTGTAAAAACAGATAATTGTATTTATGGAATAGAAACTAATTTTTATGCCTCAAATGGTTCGAAATTAAACGAAACAGCAAGAAGTTATAAAATGATTGCTGAAGAATCAAAAAATATTATAGGTTTTAAGTTTGTCTGGTTTACTGATGGAACAGGATGGTATTCTGCTAAGAATAACTTAAAAGAAACATTTGATGCGCTAGATGATATTTATAACATTTATGATTTAAAAAACGGAGTAATGAAAGAAATATTTAAATAATGCTAAAGATAAAAGCGTAGTGAATTTTTTTATTCATTTATGCTTTTATCTTTAATAGAGAAAGAAGGTGAACTATGTTATCAATTACAGATATAGAATCAAGATTAATTCAAAAAGAACAAGGTATATTTCAGAAAATAGGTAATGAAATTATTGCAAGAAGAAAAGGGTATGAACCTTTTGATTATATAGGTTCACAGTTAGGGACAGACAAAACAACTTCTGGAACACCTGATTCAGTCTTTAAAAAAGATAATAAATATATTTTTGTAGAATATACGACATTTGCACAAAATAAATTAAACGGGAAAATAAATGATGATATAGATAAATGTTTGAAAGAAGTTAAGGATAAAAAATTAGAAGACAAAGTAATTAAGATAATTTTTATGCATAATAGAAAACAGCCTTCATTGAGCAAAATAAAAGAATTTGAAAAGAAATGTGGAAATATAGAATTTGAAATAATTGGAGCTGCAACAATTTGTAATATTATACAACAAGAACTTCCTTATATTGCGGAACAATATTTAGGATTAAAAGATACTAATAAATTATACGATATATCTAAGGAACAGATAGCCAATTTAATAAAAGATAAGGTGAAAGAAGAAGAATTTGATAAAGTAATAAATCATATTAATTCTCTATATAGTAGAGCAGGAAAAATTATAAACAATTCATCAACTTTATTATATATTGGTCAAAACAATAAAAAAGAATTAAATGAAATTTATAATGAATTAGATAGTTTACAATATTTATATAAAGATAAACCGAATAATGAAACAAAACTTTACTTTCATAATCTTTTGGTTATTTTGCAAAGAATTAATAAAGTGCAGTATGTAGAGAAATTTGAAATTGAGTATGAGAAAAATAATTTAAGTAAAGAAGATTATGAATTATATTTAAATACATTAATTGAAATAAATGATATACCAAAAGTTATAAAAAAATTAGAAATATTATATTTTAATAATGGAGAAAAAGAGCAATTAATAAATTTAGCAAAATGTTATTTTATAAATGGTGAATTTCAAAAGGTAGTGAATGTTTTAAAAGATATAGATATTAATAAAATTGATAAGAGTGGCTTGTTAATAACATTATATATGTTATCAAAGAACGAATCGTGCAAATATAATCCAGCACAAATAATAAAGTTAAATCAAAAATATTCTGATATGCCATTATACAATTTAGGAAGTTCACAACTATTGTATAGATTGAAAGATAAAAGATATAAAAAACAATTTAAAAATGGTTTAGACTTAATACAAGAAGAAAATTATTCTTTTATTGAAGTAGCAGTAAATACTTCGATTTTAATTAATGAACAACAAGTAATGTTAAAGTATTTATTAAAAATTAAAAAACCAAATGATTTTATCAAATATAAAATACTAAATTTATTAAAGGACAAACGTGAATTAACTCTAAAAGAATTAAAACTTCTTGAAGAATATAATATGGAATTAGATGATTCAACCATAGAACATAGCTATATTAATGGAATAATTTACGAAAACAAGGGTTTAAAAATTAAAGCAATAAAAGAATATAAAATTTCATATTTAAATAATAAAAATGAACGAGCGTTGTATAAGTATTTAATTTTATCTTTGAATACACAAAATGAAATCGATTTTAATATTTTACCAAATATTAATGAAATTAATAATCAACAAATGCTTATGATAGTAGCAGAAGCATTTAAAGAAAATAAAAAAATAAATGAAGCCATGAAATTTGCCTTTAAGTCCATTTTACTATTTGACGAAAAAAAAGATAATGCCCCATATAAACAATACATTAGCATAATGATGTTAAAGAAGAAAAAAGACGATGATAAAAACTTGAAATCCGCACTTGTAATTTTAAAAAACAAGAAATCAAATAAAAAAATAAAATATATATTTGAAGATGAATTCAACATTAATCTCAAAAATACTGAATTAGAGTTTATAGTAACTGATTCAAATAGTGAACTTTTCTATACATTAATTGAAAAAAAATTGGAGATTATATTGTTAAGGATAATGAAGAATATGAAATTTGTGAAATTACGAATAAATATGTATATTTATATAGATTTTGTTTTGAAAAAGTAAAAAATACTAAAGGAATTACACTTATTGAGTCAACAAAAGATGATAAAAATGGTCTAAAACAAATAAGCGAATTGATGAAGCAAGATTCTGAAGCAATGGATAAAAGACTGAATTATTATGAAACTGAAGACAAAATACCTTTAAGTATGTTAATTGACCAAGGAAAAAGTTTTGATGATTATACAAAATTAATCAATACATTAATGCATGAAAATCATTTATTTTATTCGGGAGAGAGTATAAAAGTTAATGTTGAACAAGGCTTTGTATTGGATTTAACTTCAATTATTGTATTAACATTAATAGATAAATTAGATTATTTTAATGATGATATTTGTAAAAAAATTTATATTTCAAGGATTTTTAAAAATAAATTTGAATCGTTCTGGAACAATATTCTTACAGAATATGATAATAAAGAAATTATTATTGGATATGATCAAAATGCAAATAATGAATATAAAATAGTTCTTCAAGAAATACCTAATAGTAAAAAAATTAATTGCTGGAAAAATGTAAAAAATATTTTGGATAGGGTAAACGTTGTAGATAGTGAATTTGAAGGAAATACGGAATTAAATAAAGAATTAATAAAAAATTTAGATAAGGCTCAACTTGATTCAATTCAAATTGCAAAAAATAAAAATATACCATATATATGTGATGATTTGTTTATAAGAAGAATAAGTAATATATATAATGTAAAAACATCAACTTCTAATTATTTGATTAATAACAATGTAAATTTCGATATTTTTATAGATAATATAATTAAATTTGCAAAATGTAATTATATATATGCTATTCATGGAATTGAATTCGAAAAAATTTTTATAAATCTGTATGATAATTTTACAGAAAAAAATAAGGAATTATTTAAAGAAGTAATTGAACAGATATTTTCAAATGAAAAATCTATAGGAATATATAAAGAATACTTTAAAATTATATACAATAATATGACAAAAATACAGTATGTTGAAATAATAGGAAATTTATTTGAAGATAAACTTGTAACATTCATGATGGAAAATATAAAGCCATATATAGAAATTTGATAAGTTTATAATTATATATAGAGATAGAAAAACGCGAGAATAAATCTCGCCTTTAAAGTGCAAATTTTGCACTTTAAATAAGATACAAATATAATAAATAAAAAATATCAATAAGAATTGAGAAAAAACCTCAAAAATATTGATATTTTTTTGATTTTAGCATATAATATATAAAGTAAAGGAGGATTTAAAAATGTTAATAAGATTTAGTTTTAAAAATTTCAAATCTTTTAAAAATGAAAATTGCTTGGATATGGAAGCAACATCACTAAAAGAACATGAGTATAATATAGCTAAAACGGAAAATGGTGAATATTTAAAAGTATCAGCAATTTATGGTGCAAATGCTAGTGGGAAAACTAATGTACTACAAGCATTTGGATATATGAAAAATAGAGTGCTAATAACAGATGATTCAAGAAAAAATTCTCCAGCAGAAGAAAATGTTTTTAGTTATATGATAAATAATGAGCCAATTAGCTTAGAAGTAGAAATATTAGCTAAAAATGGAAAAGTATATAAATATGGGTTTGAAGTATTAAAAGATTATATTATATCAGAATGGTTATTTGAAAAAAGAATAAATAAGTTTTATACAGTATTTGAAAGAGATAGTAATAATGTAATCTTAAAAGACGAAAATAAAAAGCAAGAATTTTCTAATATGGATGAGAGAACTTTATTTTTAAATATTTATAGTAAAATTGATAGTAATAACAAAGCTCTTAATAATGTAGTAGAATGGTTTATAAATGCTAATTATTTAGATTTAGGAAATCCTTCGTTTGAAAATAATATAAATAATAGAATATCATTAAAAATATTAAGTGATGAAAAATATAAAAATGAATTAATAAGATTTATAAAAACATTTGATTCTGGCATTGAAGGTATAAAAGTTACTCCAGATTCAGTAGAAGCTGTTAAAAATAATAATGGTGTTGTAAAGATAGAATTAATTCATAAAGGAGAAAATGGAATTATTAAAGCATTACCATTAGAACTTGAATCAAATGGAACAAGAAAAATGTTTCATCTATTTGACTTCTTCATGGATGCATTAAAATTAGGTATGGTATTATTTGTTGATGAATTAGATGCAAAATTACATCCATTATTAACAAGATATATTATAAATTTATTCCATAATCCAGAAACTAATATTGGAAATGGACAGTTAATATATTCAACTCATGATACTGTTAATTTAAATAAGGATACTTTTAGAAGAGACGAAATATGGTTTGCTGAAAAAAATAAAGATGGGATTTCTACAATTTATTCATTATCTGATTATAAAATAAATGATACAAAGGTAAGAAATGATGCAACTTACAATAAAGATTACTTGTCTGGGAGATATGGTGCTATTCCAGTGTTAGAGAATTTTGTAAAATTTTAGTAAAGTGTTGACTTTTGTTCATAGCCATGGTAAAATTTAATTGCCATCAAAAAATGGCACATCAATAAAGGAGATGGCATAGAATGAATACTATAGGAGGTAATATACAAAGTCAATATTTACTTAAAATCAAAAGAATTGTAGATAGTGACAATAATGGTGATAAGTTTATAATAAGAAGAAGACAAAAAAATATAGAGTTCATGAGAGAATATGGCTTAAATGATGAAGACATAAAGGATATTATAAGAGAACTCTCAGTAGATGATTGCTTTGCAGGTCCAGAAAAAGACAGAGATCCACAATATGAAGGGTGGATATTTAAATTTAGTCCTTTATTTGAAGGAACGAAGCTATATATTAAGCTAAGAATCGAGAGTATAAAAAAATCAGTTTGTTTGTCAGTTCATGAATTTGGTAAATATGATGATGAGGTGAATTAAAATGAAAGTATATTGTCCATATTGTAAAAAAGAAGTAGAGTACAAAGTTGAAAAAAGAGATTTAAAGGAATTTAGAGGAATAGAAATAAACACATATGAAGATGTAGCTGTATGTAAAGAATGCCATCAAGATTTATATGTAAATGAAATTGAAGAAAAGAATAATGAAAGAATATATGAACTATATAGAGAAAAAGCAAATATAATTAAACCACAAGATATTATAGATTTAAGAGAAAAGTACGATATATCACAAAGAGAACTAACTGCTATTCTTGGATTTGGAAAAATGACTATCAATAGATATGAAAGAGGTGGAGTACCAACAAAATCTCAAAGCGATTATATAAAATTATTAATAGATGATAATAATAAATTTATAGAAAAAGTAAAAGAAGCATATAAAAATGGTAGTATTAATGATAAGACCTACGAAAAGATAATATCAAGGAATTTAGAAAATGAAATAAGTAAAGATGACATTCAAGATATGTATAGAAGAGTTATAAATAATTCTTTACGATTAAAACCAAACATATTTAATGGATATAAAGCATTTGATTTAGAATTGGTGGAAAATATTATATCTTATATTTCTAGTAAAGTTAGTAATTTAACAATTACAAGTCTTAATAAATATTTATGGTTTATAGATATATTGTCATTTAATAAAAGAGGAGTTTCAATTACTGGATTAACATATCAAAAGCAACAATATGGTCCTACAATAATAGATCAAAGATACAAAGAAATTTCTTTATTAGATGATAAATATATAAGAAATGATTATGAAGATGAAAGTGGCACAAAAACTATTATAACAAGTAACAAAAATTTTGATTTAAGCAAATTAAAGGACAGCGAAATTGAAATAATAAATAAAATAATTAAATTACTAAAGAATAAAAACGTGACAGATATTTCTAATATGTCACATGAAGAGGAAGGGTGGAAAAAAACTAAAAAATTTGATGAGATATCATTTGAATATGCTATGAATTTAAATATAGTTAAATAAAAAGATAGAAGCAAAATATTTTAGTTTTTACTAGAGTATTTTGTTTTTTAGTTGAAAGGAGAAAGAAATTTGAAACATTATATTTATATAGATAAAGAAATTGTAAACTCATATATATCACAAATATATGGAGGAATACTAAACAAAGAACAAACAGAAAAATCCAATAAAATAGAGGAGGGACACCAATTAGACACTCCTGAAGAAAAGATTAAGGCAACAGTTAAAGGGGGATTACCTGGAATAATTTCAGGTGATATAGAAACAGAGTATGATGCAAAAGAAAAAGAAACTAAATCCTTAATAGGAACTAATACATCTAAGGAAGTAGTTGAAAAGATATATCATGATAATTTGTTAGATAATTTAATTGAGTACATAACTAATAATGAAAAGATAATACAAAATAGTAGCGAAATTGAATATGGAAGTTATATTTCATTAGAAGTGCCATTTAATTTTGTAAACCACGAGTATCTAAACTCAATAAGTAATAAGCAATTCAAGGATGCTTTTGTAAAAATAATGAATGTAACATCTAATAGTAATGATGAAGCAACAAAACAGGCCAAAGGTGCTATGGAGTTAATATCAAATTTTACTATATTTTTTGAATCTTGTTTTCCAGCAAAACAATTAATAATTACTGATAATTTAATAATCCCAATTAAAGATACTTGCTTAAGAGAGGATCCAAGTATGATAGATTTTAAATATGGTGGTAATATTAAAGTAATTGGAAAAGTAACAAAAGATTGTAGTAAAGATGAAAATTTTTTTGGATTATATAATAAAGAATTTGGAAAATCTATACAAGAGGTAAAAGATGCAATGTATAAGATTTTTTTGCCTAAATATAAACAGTCATTTATTATAACACCAATCGCATTATATTTTGGATAAAATAATAAAAGAAAGTGAAGCAGTAAAGAAATAAGATTATATAAGGAGGAAACCCATAATAAAATGAAGCTTAATAAAAGAATATTCTATTTTAGTACAATATCTAGCATATGTATTTTAGTAATAGCAACTTTAGTAGTATTTGTTTTTAAAAATAATGAAATAGCTCAATATATATCTAATATTTTATTAAATATATTAGCAGGTCTTATAGTTCTAATTTTTACTTCTTTGTTTGAGTATTTCATAAAAAGAAGAGAATGTTTGGAATCAATAATGAAACAATGTCAGTTTTTTGCAGTAGAATTTGATGGATTAACATACTTTAAAGAGAAAAGTGTTGAGACAATGCTTGAGGCTAATAAAAAAGATGATGAAGATATAAATCCAAAAACAATAGAAGAAATAAAACGATATGTTGATACTGAAAATAAAAAAGATTTAGAAAAAATAATAGTTGATTATATAAATCTTTCAGAAATTAATTTAAATGCTTTTTGGGATTTATATAGAGATTTAGATTTCCTTTTTGATTATAAAAATAAAAAGAAGAAAGAATTTTGGAATGAAATTTTTAACTATGTTAATATTAAAATAAATAAAATACGTGAAGAGGCATATTACTTTAAGATCTACAAGAAGTCAAACAATGGTAACTATTATGTTAATGCACGTAAATTAAATGAACTTCAAAAAGAAATATTTTATAATGAAAGACAAGAATGGAAAACAGAAAACGAAGAAGTTTGGAATAAGAATCTATCAAATATTAAATCTTCATATTCAATTGATGTTAATATTGTTGATAAATCTAAGACCTTGATTTTTAATGAAATAACAGACCATCTTTTTACAATGTATGACAAAGTTGCTAATATTGCATATTATCACAAAAATGATAAAGAGTAGTAAAAGCAAAAATACAATTGTGCTACATTTTACAAATTTGTAGCACAATTGTATTTTTTTGTTATTTCTCAAAACAACCCATAACTAACTGAGAGCCATCCACAAATCCATTCCTATAATATTTCTCATTTTCTCATTCCAATAGAAAATATAATCCATAAAATTCTCATCAAGTTGCTCCAGTTGTTTCTTAACATACTTTTTATTCTGTTCAGGTACATTTCTTAAAATATTTTCAGCTATTTCATCAAAATAAATCCAATGTTTTTTGTCTTCATCAGATTTTAAAGCAGAGATATATTCATCTCTATAAATAAACCAATCTTTCAAAATATCATGCTTAACTTCTCTTAAATTTTTCATAATAAAACCTCCAAAACAATTTTTAATTTTATAGAAGATTACTGCAAAATTTTATAAAATAAAATTGGGAAAATTTTGGGAAGAATTGCTTCCAAAAACATCCTAAGATTTTAAGAAATTGAAATCAATTTTGCAATATAATAACAAAATATGATATAATATGCTAAACAAAGAAAGGAAAATTAATTATGAATTTTTTAGATTTAGCAAAAGAAAGATATTCGTGCAGAAGTTTTGAAGAAAAAGAAGTTGAAATGGAAAAGATAGAAAAAATACTAGAAGCAGCAAGATTAGCACCAACAGCAGTAAACTATCAACCACAAAGAATATTAATATTAAACGACAAAGAAAAGTTATCAAGATTAAGTGAATGTACAAAAATGGGATGGAATGCTCCACTAATAATGATAATTTGCTATGATAAAACAGTTTCATGGAAAAGTAAATTTGATGGAAGAGATGAAGGCGTTATTGATGCATCTATTGCAACAACTCAAATGATGTTAGAAGTTCAAGATTTAGGATTAGGCTCTACCTGGATAGGATATTTTGATTCTAATAAAGTTAGAGAAGTATATAAAGTTCCAGAAAACTTAGAAATAATTGCAATGTTAGCTATTGGTTATCCATCAAAAGAAGCAAAACCAAGTGAAAGGCATTTAGATAGAAAACCTATAGAAGAAATCACATTTTGGAATGAAATATAGCATAAAACCGAATGAGTTAATTCATTCGTTTTTTTATTATACAATAAACTGTATCGAAGCCTATTATCTTATAATAAAATGCTCAAAATATTGCTCCTGAAATTCAGTTAAAGCTTCAATAGCAGAATTATCATAATTTTTACCATCAGGTACAATTATAAGTTTATCGTCATTATCATTTGTCCTGTGAATTATTGCAATACACTTGCCTTCGAAATTTTCAAAAGGTTCGAAAACACCAAGTAAATAGCAATCTAATTCTTCGCCATCTCCACTAATTGTATTTGGAACATAACCATAATTAACTGGGTATATAAATCCATGTTTAGGATGTTTGCTTCCTAAAGGCCTGTCAATTTCAATTTTTAAAACTTTTCCTAAATAATCATTAACTTTCATATTACACTCCTAAAATCATTTGTAAACATTATATCATATTAAATAAAATAATGATATAATATGAATAAAGGAGAAAACTATGGGGATAATATTGTATGTAATATTTCTAATATTTTGTATATTTGCAGGATTTAATGGGCTTCCAATAATGTTTATTTTTCCAGTTATTACAATAGTAATAATTGTAGCTATTGCTTTAAATAAAGATAGTTATAAAAATGTTGAAAAAACGAGCAATGATGCAAATGATGATGACATTCAAGATTTAATATTTGGGGATATAATTAACAAAAAGTAATGTGAAACTTTTGTGAATTTTAGCACTCTGCTATTGACATTGCTAAAAATAGATATATAATATAATCGAAATTGATAAAGAAGATTTATCAAAAAGTACATATGTGCCACTCTCATCAAGTGTCAACACATAAATATAATTTTAAGGAGTTGATTTTTATGATGATGATACCAAGAAGACGTGACTTTGATCTATTAGACGACATGTTCGGAGATGTATTTTTCAACGAGGGAGAAAGCAAATTAATGAAGACAGACATCAAGGAGAAAAAGGATGAATATATTATAGACATTGATTTGCCAGGTTATGAAAAAGAAGGTATTAAATTAAATATTCAAGACGGATATTTAACAGTACATGCAACAGTTAATAAAGAAGAAAAGGATGAAGAAAAAGGTAAATTTGTACGTAAAGAAAGATATTCAGGAGAGTGTTCAAGAAGCTTTTATGTTGGAGAAAACGTAACAGAGAATGAAATTAAAGCTAAATTCAAAAACGGAACACTTACAATAGAAATTCCTAAAAAAGAAGAAAAGAAAGAATTGCCTGAGAAAAAATATATTCCAATAGAATAATCAAAAAAAACCTCATATTAAATATATGAGGCTTTTACTTTATATGATATAATGTAAAAATATTAAAGGAGGGGAAATTGATGGATATTACAATTGATGTTGGTGGTTACAAACTAAATGTAAGAGCAGGTGTAGTTATAATACACAATAACAAAATCTTATTACACAGAAATGTAAACTCAGATCATTATGCAATGATTGGCGGAAGAGTTGAAATCGGTGAAAATTCAGAGCACACAATAAAAAGAGAAGTACAAGAAGAACTAGGAAAAGAAATTGAAATAACAGGATATGTATCAACAGTAGAAAACTTTTTTGAAATGAAAGGTGCAAAATATCATGAGATAATGTTTATATACAAAGCAGAATTTGTAAATGATGAAGACAAAAAATTAGAAAGTACATTACAAAATATAGAGGGAAAAGATTATTTACAATATGAGTGGGTTGACTTAGATAAAATAGATGAATATCCATTGAGACCAGATGTACTAAAAGAAGTATTAAAAGAAAGCAAATTTCCAGTACACAAAATAAATATTGATTAAAAGGAGAAATAGATTATGCCTGAATTATGGGACATATATGATGAGAATAAAAATAAAACCGGAAAGACAGCAGAAAGAGATGTAACTATATTGCAAAAAGGTGAATATCACATAGTTGTAACAGGAATTATACTAAATTCTAAAAAAGAGATTTTAATTAGTAAAAGAGCAATGAATAAAAAGTTTGGTGGAATGTGGGAGTGTAACGGTGGCTCAATATTAGCAGGTGAAACTAGCAAAGAAGGAATATTAAGAGAATTAAAAGAAGAGCTTGGAGTTACTTTTAAGCCAGAAGAGGCTATATTTTTAAAAGAAGTAAAAAGAGAAAAAGTACCTCAAAATTTCAAAGATTTGTGGTTATTTAGAAAAGATATCAATATAGAAGACTTGACATTTCCGGATGGTGAGGCAACAGAAGCTAAATGGGTTAACATAGATGAATTTATAAAAATGTTTAACAATAATGAGATTATTCCAACAGTTGATTTTGGCAGGGAAGAGTATGAAGATGCATTAGAAAAAATACTTACTATAAATGGAATTTAACTAAAAGTTTTAAAGATTTTTTTATAATAAAAAGGCCCCTGAAATCTCAGGGGCATCTTTTTAATAATCGGCACCGTGTTCCCGATTATATTCGTATTCGTTCAACAGGGCATAGCTGTTGCTGTAAACACCATCCAGCACCTGCTGAATTTCGTTCCGGTCAAGAGAATGACCAGACTCAATACGAACAGGGTTCAACCAAACTTGGGCTACACGGTTGCATATGAGGAGAAGTGGAATAACCTTTGGAAAGAAAAGAATAGGACATGATTTTTACAATAAGGGAGAAGGCATTGCCTTCTCCCTTATCTTTGTATAAAAGCAACAAAGACTCATTACATATAAAATAAGATTAAACTTATTTTATTTTGATATTACAAAGCTGTTGCATGAATGTGGCAAAACTGTTTCTATTATAAATAAGAAAAATAGCAATGATAGAAAAAAGTAAAATCATTGCTATTTTTATGAAAAAATAAATTATGTAAGTTATATAGAAAGATAACTTAAGATAAAAACTAAAACGCTTTAGTTAACATAAGTATAACATAAAATGCATGTCGAAAAAAATAGAAACTTGTCAAATAGGCTAAAAAACCTCAAAAAATCAAAGAAAATAGCAAAAGCACTTGCAAAAAATGGAAATTTACAATATAATTTCAGCATATTAAATTCAAATAATAATTAATTCAAAAATTTTTATTCTAAAGGAGATTTCAAAAAAATGTTATCAATTACAAAAAGTATGGCCTTGCACGGACTAGAAGGCTTTTTAATTGACGTGCAAGTTGATATTTCAAGTGGTATGCCTTCATGGGATATTGTTGGGCTTCCAGATGTTAGTGTAAAAGAAGCAAAAGAAAGAGTAAGAACAGCAATAAAAAATTCAGGCTATGAGTTATTTAGTAGAAAAATAGTTGTAAATTTAGCACCAGCTAATATAAAAAAAGAAGGATCAATATTTGACTTACCAATTGCCGTGGGAATTTTAAAAAGTTTAGAAGTTATAACACAAAACCAGAATGACGATATTTTAATGATAGGAGAATTATCATTAAATGGTAGTTTAAATCCAATAAATGGAGTGTTACCAATATGTATTGAAGCTAAAAAACAAGGAATAAAGAAAATAATTTTACCAAAACAAAATGAAAAAGAAGCCTCTATAATTGCTGGAATGGAAATATTTGGTGCAAGTGACTTGAATGAAGTAGTTAAGTATTTAAATGGAAATATAAAAATAGAAAGCTTATCAACAAAATGGGAAGACTGTTTGAAATTGGGTAAAGAAAAAATATTAGATTTTGCAGATGTAAAAGGACAAGAAAGTGTAAAAAGAGCAGTTGAAATAGCAGCTGCTGGACGGACATAATTGCCTTTTAATTCGGTTCACCAGGATCACGGCAAGACGATGATAGCAAGAAGAATACCATCAATATTACCAGATTTAACATTTGAAGAAGCATTAGAAATTACTAAAATTCATAGTATTGCAGGAACTTTAAAACAAGATACACCAATAATTACAACAAGACCATTTCGTTCACCACATCATACAATATCTGGAGTATCTTTAGTTGGAGGAGGTAGGGTACCAAAACCTGGAGAAATAAGCTTAGCTCATTATGGAGTGCTATTTTTAGATGAATTACCAGAGTTCAATCAACACTCATTAGAAGTGTTAAGAGGACCGTTAGAAGATGGAATTGTAACAATAAGCCGTGTAAATGGAAGTTTTACATATCCATGTGAGTTTATGTTTGTATCATCAATGAATCCATGTCCATGCGGATTTTATGGTTCAGTAGACAAAGAATGTACATGTACACCACAAGCAATATCAAAATATATGGGAAAAATTAGTGGACCATTATTAGACAGAATTGACATACAAATAGAAGTAAGCCCTGTAAAATATGAAAAATTAGGAAATGATGAAATATCAGAAAGTTCAGAAACAATAAAGAAAAGAGTAAACAGTGCAAGAAAAATTCAAATAGAAAGATATAAACAAGAAAATATTTATTCAAACTCTAGTCTAACGCCAAAACTAATTTCAAAATATTGCAAATTAGACAGTGAAGGAAAGAAAATATTACAAACAGCATTTGAAAAAATGGGACTAAGTGCAAGAGCATATGGCAGAATTCTAAAAGTAGCAAGAACAATTGCGGATTTAGACAACAGTGAAAACATTCGAAAAACACACATTGCAGAAGCAATACAATACAGAAGCCTAGACAAAAAGTATTGGAAGAATTAAATTTAAATTAATTTTATACAGATGGTAGCAATATAATACTTTTCGTAGTGAGGCTGTGGGGACCAGCAAGCTAGAAGATGTTGCTAAATTTTTTCAAATCATTATTAATGTTTGCAAAAAATTGTTGCTACATCTTCTTGCGATGCTGGGATGGAACGAAGAAAAGTACTTATATTGCTACTATTAAATTAAAATAAAGGAAAGAAATATGAAAATTTTATCTAAAACAAATAAATTTTATCCAAAACGTTTGCTAAACATACACAACCCACCATCAAAACTTTATGTAGAAGGTAATTACAAGTTATTAAACTCAAACTCAATAGCAATAGTAGGAACAAGAAAATGCACAGAATATGGCAAAAAATATTCGGCAAAATTTGCAAAAGAATTATCACAAAAAGGAATGTGTATTGTAAGTGGATTAGCAATTGGAATAGATACTATAGCACATATAAATTCCATGGAAGAATTAGGCAAAACAATAGCAGTAATAGGAAGTGGATTTAATCACATATATCCTGAGGAAAATGAGTGGCTATTCCACAAAATAATAGAAAATGGTGGATGTGTTGTATCAGAATATCATCCAGATGAGAAAAAAGATATGGCAAATTTTCCGGAAAGAAATCGTATAATAAGTGGGCTAGCTCTAGGCGTATTAGTAGTTGAAGCGCCATATAGAGGTGGAAGTACAATTACAGCAAAACATGCAAGACTTCAGGGAAAAGAGGTATTTTGTATACCAAATAGATTAGATGAGCCAGCAGGGTATAGTACAAATTGGCTAATACATAATGGTGCAAACTTAGTAATGGAACCAGACGACATATTGCAATATTATGATTTACAACCGAAAATTACAATACCAAAAGAATATGAAGAAATATATAACTTAATAAACACGCAACCGATTTCAGCAAATGAAATATGCAAAATGACAGGTAAAAAAATATCCGAAATAATGCAAATATTATTTATGCTCGAATTAAATGGATATATAAAATGCGTAGCAGGAAATAAATATATAAAAAAGGAATGATATTATGATAAATCAAAGGCAAGAATTAGGAAAAGAAGGGGAAGATTTTGCAACAAATTATTTACAAAAGCTAGGTTATGAAATTATAGACAGAAACTTTGAATGTAAACAAGGAGAAATAGACATTATTGCAAAAGACAAGAATGAATACGTATTTATTGAAGTAAAAACAAGGCAAAACTTTCACTATGGAATGCCATGCGAAGCAGTAGATGAAAGAAAACAAAAACATATATGGAATGCAACAAGATATTACATATATTCACATAAGTTAGAAGACCAATATATAAGAATAGATGTAATAGAAATTTACAAAAGAAAAAATAGATTTTACTTGCATCATATTAAACAAATTAAATAATATTTCCATTAACCATTCCACCACTAACTGTATAAAATATATAAAACATAAAGTGAGGAGTGATGGATATGATTAAAACAATTGGAAATACACCTTTAATAAAAATAAAATATGAGTACGAAGGCAAAACAAATTATATATACACAAAATTAGAAAGCTATAATTTAACAGGAAGTATAAAAGATAGAGCAGCATACTACATAATAACAAAAGCAAAAGAAAGAGGAGAATTAAAAGATGGTATGCCAATAATAGAGGCAACAAGTGGAAATACTGGAATTTCTTTGTCTGCATTAGGCAAATATTATCATCATCCAGTATATATTTTTATGCCAGATTGGGCTAGTAAAGAACGAGTGCAAATTATGCAAAGCTATGGTGCAAAAGTTATAACATTTTCTAAACAACAGGGAGGTTTTAGAAAATGTATTCAAGAGTCAAGAATTTTAGCTAAGAAAGCAAATGGATTTTTAGCAAATCAATTTGCTAATATGGACAATGTTCTAGCACAATATGAAACAACAGGTCAGGAAATTTTAAATCAGGTTCCAGAAGACATCGTAGGTTTTGCTTCAGGAGTTGGCACAGGTGGAACTTTGATGGGAATAGGAAGAAAGTTAAGGAGAAGATATCCAGAAATAACTGTAACTGCAATTGAACCAGAATGTATGCCGTTGATTTCTAAAAACAGAATAATTAAACAACACAAGATAGAAGGAATAGGAGATGACTTTATTCCAGCCTTATTAGATAAAAACGAAATAGACAAAGTAATTTTAGTAAATGATGAAGACAGTATAAATATGTCAAGAAAGTTAGCATCAGAGTTAGGAATAGGAGTAGGAATTTCATCAGGTGCAAACTTTTTAGGAAGTGTATTACTTCAAAAAAATATAAAAGGACCAGTAGTAACAGTATTTGCAGATGATAATAAAAAATATCTAAGTACAGATTTAAGCAAACCAATAGATAATAACGAAAAATATATTTCAAACAAAATAAAGTTACTGCAATATGAAGTGATATGAGGTGAATAATATGAAAAAAATATTGAAATTATTATCTATTGTAATAATGCTAACAGTTGCAACAATATACACAATGCCAACAAAAGTGATGGCATTTGGACCATCAAGTGACGAAATATATAACGGAATTGATGTGAGTGGATATCAAGGAAATATTGATTTTGGAAAGGTAAAAAAGGATGGGATACAAGTTGTTTATATACGTTCGAGTGAAGGTACAAATTACATAGATTCAAAATTTGAACAAAACTATAAAAGAGCAAGAGATGCAGGATTAAAAATTGGATTTTATCATTATGTAACAGCAAGAAGTGTAAATCAAGCAGAAAAAGAAGCACAGTTTTTTGCTTCAGTAATATCAGGAAAAGTAGCAGATTGTAGACTTGCAATGGATTTTGAAAGCTTTGGAAATTTGAATAAAAGAGAGATAAATACAATAGGCTTGGCTTTTATGAAAAAGCTAGAAGAACTGACAAAAAAAGAAGTTGTACTATACAGTAATGCCTATACAGCAAGTCGAATTTGGGAAGGAGAAGTAACAAATTATCCCTTGTGGATTGCGCAATACGAGGCAAACAAACCAGAAAATAGTGGAACATGGAAAAGTTGGGCAGGTTGGCAATATACAGATGTAGGCAGAGTAAGTGGAATTTCAAATAATGTAGACAGAGATAAATTTACTAAAGAAATATTTATGTCAGAAGGTACTCAAATTCCAGATACAGAAAAACCAAAACCAGACGAGGAAGATGACAAAACAACAACTAAAAAAATAAAAATAAAATGGGGAGACACATTATCTCAGCTAGCTATAAAATACAACACAACAGTTGCGGAGCTTGTAAGGTTAAACAATATTCAGAATCCAAACTTGATATATGCAGGAAATTATTTAATAGTTCCTGTTAAAGGAGAAAATACAAGTAACACAACAATTTATACCGTTAAAAGTGGAGATACATTATCTGAAATAGCCCAAATGTTTAATACAACAGTTAGCAAAATTGCACAAGAAAACAACATACAAAATGTAAATTTAATTTATCCACGGCCAAAAGCTAGTTGTAAATAGTAACTGTAAACACGACTGTGGACATAAGTTATACACAGTGAGAAGAGGAGACACACTATGGTCAATTGCAAGAAGATACAACACAACTATAGCAAATATAGTAAGACTAAACCGTATACAAAACGCAAACCTAATATATCCACGGTCAAATATTTAGAATTTAATTCACTAAATTATGTATACCTTCATAAGATGTATTATGATAAATTTGAATTAGGAGGTACTTATGAAGGAAGTATTGAAACTAAAGAATGTAAGCAAAAAGTACCAAGCGAAAAATGGTGAAGTAGAAGCTTTGTCTAATATTTCATTTAGTGTAAATGAGGGAGAATTTGTTAGCATAATTGGACCAAGTGGGTGTGGTAAATCTACATTACTTTCAATAATATCAGGTCTGGAGCCTAAAACTTCTGGTGATATACAAATTGATGGTGGTCTTGGCTATATGCTGCAAAAGGATAGTCTTTTAGAGTGGAGAAATATTTATGATAATATTACATTTGGCTTAGAAATAAGAAGAAAAAAGACAAAAGAAAATGAAGCTTATGTAATAGAATTACTAAAAAAATATGGGTTATATGAATTTAAAGACAAATACCCAAATCAGTTATCTGGAGGAATGAGGCAAAGAGCAGCGCTGATAAGAACTTTAGCTATTAAGCCTAAGATTTTATTACTAGATGAAGCATTTTCAGCGTTAGACTATCAAACTAGAATTATGGTTACAAATGATATTTTTCAAATATTAAAAAATGAAAATATTACAGCTATTATAGTGACACATGATATATCAGAGGCAATTAGTATGAGTGATAGAATAGTAGTGTTAACCAAAAGACCAGCAACAGTAAAAACCATTCATACTATTGATTTTGAAATGGAAAACAGAAATCCAATCAACTGCCGTGAAAGCCCTAAATTTAGTAAGTACTTTGATGCTATATGGAAGGAGCTTGATGTGCATGTATGATAAAAATATGTCTGAGGACAGAAAAAAATATCTAAGAAAAATAAGAAAAAACAAAATATCTGTTATTTTAACTCAATTACTTATCCTAATTATATTTATAATAGGGTGGGAATTACTTGCTAATAAAGGAATAATAGATAGTTTTATTACAAGTCAACCTTCAAGAATATTAAATACCTTTTTAAATTTATCAGCTAATGGACTGCTAACACACTTAGGAGTAACACTTACAGAAACACTAATAGGGTTTATTTCAGGAGTTATACTAGGTGTATTTATAGCAATTTTGCTATGGTGGTCTCCATTTTTTTCGAAGGTATCAGAACCATATTTAGTTGTATTAAACAGTTTGCCAAAAGTAGCTTTGCGGACCAGTTATAATCATCTGGGTAGGTGCAGGAATGGGAGCAATTATAACAATGGGTCTTGCCATTTCACTAATTGTAACTATATTAGAAATTCTAAATGGATTTTTAAATACAGACAAAGAGCTAATAAAAATGGCACAAACATTTAATGCAAGTAAATTTCAAATATTAACAAAAATAGTAATACCTGCAAACATATCCACATTTTTCAACTCATTAAAGGTAAATATAGGCCTATCTTTAGTAGGTGTAATAACAGGAGAATTCTTGGTATCAAAAGCAGGTTTAGGTTACCTAATTGTATATGGTGGTCAGGTATTTCAACTAGACTTAGTAATGACAGGAGTAATTATTCTTGCAATAGTTGCTGCAATTATTTATGAAGCAATAGTACTTTCAGAAAAAATTGTTATGAAAAAAATGTCTAAAAGAACTTAAAAATAACAGATAAAAATGTTACTTATAGGAGAAAAGTATTATAAGTAATAAGTAAGGTTAAATAACATGCCAAAATACTTGAAATCTCCTTTGGCATGAATAGATTAGAAAGGAATGAAAAAACTTGAAAAAGTATTTGATTATTGTATTAGTTATTATAATAGTAGCAGCAGGAATAGCTACTTATATACTACTTAATAAAAATACAGAAACAGCAGGGTTACAAAAAATTCGTGTAAATGAAGTAACACGTTCTGTATTTTATGCTCCACAATATGTGGCAATTTCAAAAGGTTATTTTGCAGAGGAAGGTTTAGAAATAGAATTAACAACAGGTCAAGGAGCTGATAAAGTAATGACCGCAGTTTTAGCAAACCAAAGTGACATAGGCTTTGCGGGACCAGAAGCTTCAATATATGTATATAATGAAGGAAAAGAAGATTATACACAAGTATTTGCACAAATGACTCAAAAAGACGGCTCATTTTTAGTTAGCAAAGAAAAAACAGATAATTTTAGTTGGCAAGATTTAAAAGGAAAAACTGTTATTCCTGGTAGAAAAGGTGGAGTACCATACATGACTTTTGAATATGTGCTTAAACAAAATGGTCTAGATCCTAAAAAAGATTTAGTATTAGATGATAGCATTAAATTCGACTTAATGGCAGGAGCTTTTGCAGGTGGAAATGCTGAATATGTAACATTATTTGAACCAACTGCTTCAGCAACAGAAAAAGCAGGTAAAGGATATATTGTTGCATCTGTTGGAGAAGCATCAGGAGAAATTCCATATACAGCATATTTTGCTAAGAAAAGTTATATTGAAAAAAATCCTAATATAATTCAAGGATTTACAAATGCAATATACAAAGGAGAACAATGGGTAAAATCACATAGTGCTAAAGAAATAGCAGAAGCAATAGTAGACTTTTTTCCAGATACTGATTTAACTATGTTAGAAGCAGCATTGCAAAGTTATATAGATATTGATGCTTGGAGAGATAATCCAGTATTAAAGCAAGAATCGTTTGCGCTACTTCAAAAGGTTATGAAAGAAGCGGGAGAACTTGAAAAAGAAGCTGACTACGGAAAAGTAGTAAACAACAGCTTTGCAGAAAAAGCTATTCAAAAGTTAGGTAAATAAATTTAAGGCGGAGAATAAAAACTCCGTCTTTTATTGTGTGCATTTTATAATTTATGATATAATAAAAAGCAGGGAGGAATACAAATGTTAAATAATATTGAAGTGCTATACCATAGTAGTATAAGAATAAACAAAGAAAAAACGATTTATATAGATCCATTTAAAATAGACAGAAATTATAATGATGCAGACATTATTTTTATAACACATGATCATTATGATCACTATTCAGAAGAAGATATTGATAAAGTTATAAATGAAAACACTGTTATTGTAATACCAGAAGAGTTATTAACAAAAGTGCTAAAAAAGGGAATAAATAAAAATGCAATTATTACTGTAAAACCAAATCAAAAATACATGGTGCAAGGAATTAAGTTTGAAACAGTACCAGCATATAACACAAACAAAACATTTCACCCAAAAGAGAATGGTTGGGTTGGCTATGTTATTGAAATAAATGAAATTAAATATTATATTGCAGGTGATACTGACATAACAGAAGAGAATAAAAAAGTAAAATGTGATGTTGCTTTTGTGCCAGTGGGTGGAACATATACAATGGATTTTAAAGAAGCAGCACAATTAGTAAATCAAATACAACCCAAAGTAGCTGTTCCAATTCATTATGGTAGTGTAGTCGGAACAAAGCAAGACGCTGAAGAGTTCATAAAGCTGCTACATACAAATGTAAAAGGTGTAATCCTAATGAGATAATAGTAAAAATGAATTTAATATATGTCCCGTATTTGCTAAAATTATGTAAATATGTTAAAATATAAATGTATTTTAAATTTGAAGGGAGAACGAACTATTATAGACATCTTGGGAAAGACAGGCGTAGCAGCACTAATGTTTACACTGCTATATGTATCCATGCTGTTTTTGCCGAATGGACAAAAAATTGTGGATACCATAAACGCAAAATTCTTCCATCGGTACACATTAATTACGCGTACCATAATGATTTTTAGCTGTATTGGAATTATATATGTGGTTTTTAAAAACATATAGATTCCGAAAAGCAAAAAGCTGCATCAGAAATGATGCAGTTTTTGTGTATTTCAAATATAATAAAAATGTTGACAAAGAATATGGCACAATATAAAATAAAAACAAACATAAAAGTTATAATTCTAATGAGATAGAATAGAAAGAGTGATATATGAAAGAAAATAAAGTAGAAAATTTAATATGGATTATATTTGCAATTATTGGAGCGATATTAGTCGTAATTGGCTTTATTTTGTTTGGAAGTGTTTTTAATTATAATAATAAAATAGAAACAACAGGGATTATTACTGAAATATGGTCATCTAGAGATTCTGACAATAATAGAAATCATAAGGTATACGTTTCATATGTTGCTGAAGGCAATGAATATGAATCAACATTAAATGGATATTCTTCTAGCTTTTATGAAGGGAAAGAAATAGAAATATATTATGATAAAGATAATCCAAATAAAATAGGTATGAAATCCTTAGACTTATTATTTTTAATATTACCAGGAATTGGGCTGATTTTTCTAGTAATAGGTGGAACGGGGATACTTATAAAGATCAATAGGAGGAATTTAGAAAAGAGATTAAAAGAAAATGGAGAACTGATATATGCAGACTATGTTGAAACAATAATAAATACTTCATATAGAGTAAATGGAAGATACCCATATAAAATTATTTGTGAATGGACGAATCCGGTAGACAGCGAAGAATATATGTTTAAAAGTAGAAATATTTGGTCGAATCCAGAAGACATAATAGAGGAAAAAAATATAAAACAATTTCCAGTATATATTGATAAAAACAATAAAAAGAAATATTTTGTTGATATAGATATTTTGACAGAGTTAAGTTAAAAGGTAATTCTGCTGAAATTTCTAAATAGGAAAGAAGGGAAAATAATGGAATTAAAAATTATGTATTTTGTACATGGAACGACAACCGATAATGCTTCTGGAAAATGTAGTGGATGGAAGCAAGTAGAATTGAATGAATTAGGAAGAGAAAGAGCAATAAAATTAGGAGAGTTACAAAAAGATAAAAATTTTGATGTGATATTTACATCAGATCTAGTAAGAGCAATTGATTCAGCAAAGCTTGCATTTCCAAATGTAAAACACATTCAAGACAAAAGATTAAGAGAATGCAACTATGGAGATTTAGATGGTAAAGATAAGTCTTTAGTTGTTTATGAAGAACATATAGACAGCCCATTTCCTAATGGAGAATCTCTTAGAGACGTGGAAAAAAGAATTAATGATTTTATAGAATTTTTAAGAACAAATTATCAAGGTAAAAAGATAGGGATAATAGCTCATAGAGCACCGCAATTAGCGTTTGAAGTCTTAACAAAAAATATATCATGGGAAGAAGCAAACAAAAATGATTGGAGAAAAACTAAAACATGGCAACCTGGATGGGAATATGTAATAAAATAACAAATAAAAAACTGCATCAGAAATAGTGCAGTTTTTTATTCTTTTAACAAATTTCTAATTAATTCATACAAATAAGGCTTAAATTCTTCAATTGGGAGAGGTTCGTTATATAAAATAGAATTAAAACAAGTTGAGCTAACTAACTCTATAATCATATATAATGTTACTTCAGGATTTTTAAGCTTGATATTATGTTCTTTAACACCATTTAAAAATAAATAAACAAGACCTTCCTCAGAATTTTTATTTTTTTCATATAAATTTAATACAGTTTGGCTATAAACTCCCCATGATAAATTTTTAGATATGAATTTCAAAAGTAAAGGAGTTTTGGCAAGTTTATCAATAATGTAATTTATAACAAAAATCATTTGATCTGCAAAATTTTCTATATAAGTGCTTTTTACAGCATTTATTGCTTCAGAAAATAATGACATAGATTTTCTTGCGATTAAAACATCTCTTAATTCATATTTATCTTTAAAATATAAATAAAAAGTACCTTTTGCGACATCTGCATTATCAACAATGTCTTGAATAGAAGTATCTTTAAAACCTTTTTCGGTAAAAAGTTTGAATCCTACATTTAATAATCTTTCTTCTTTATCATTTTTTTCTTTCATAATCTTGCCTCCAATACAATATAATTATTACATAAAAATGACGCATAGTCAATAGAAATAAATAAAAAAGTAATAGTAAATTGTTCTTTGAGATCAGTAAATAATGCTAAAAATTACAATAAATATCGATTTGTTAAAAAATTTTCATAAAAACTATTGACTAATGGTCAGAAAAGTAGTATATTATAAAAAGTGACTAATGGTCATAAAAATAAGGAGGCAGAAAAATGGAAAAGTTTGGACAGTTTATATGTAAACACAAAGTAGCTATTCTAATAATATCTTTGTTACTTTTAATTCCATCAATTATTGGATATAAAGCAACAAGAGTAAACTATGACATACTAGTATATTTGCCTGACAACATCGAAACTATAAAAGGTGAAAATATATTAGCAGATGACTTTGACATGGGAGCGTTTTCAGTAGTAATACTAGAAAATATGCAGTCAAAAGATATTATAGAATTAGAAAAACAATTTAGAGAAGTAGGAAATGTAGAAAAAGTAGTTGGACTAACAGACATTATAGGAACCGACGTACCGCTAGAGATGTTACCTGATGAAGTTAAAGACAAATTATATAAGGACAACACAACGCCAGTATTAGTAACATTTAAAGATGGAATTTCAGAAGATACAACAATGGAAACAGTTGAAAAACTTAGGGAAATATCAAATGAAAATTGCAAAATAAGTGGTATGACTGCAACAGTACTAGACACTAGAAATCTATCGGATTCAGAAGTAATAATATATGTAATGATTGCAGTAGCTTTATGTTTGATAATATTGCAATTAGCATTAGATTCATATTTGGCACCAGTACTAATGCTATTAAACATAGGAATGGCAGTATTATACAACATGGGCACAAATTCCTTTTTAGGTCAAACATCATATATAACAAAAGCAATAAGTGCTGTATTGCAACTTGGTGTAACAATGGATTTTGCAATATTCTTATACCACAGTTATAAAGCAGAAAAAGAAAAAGTTTCAAATAATGATGAAGCAATGGCAACTGCAATAGCAAAAACATTAGTATCAGTACTAGGAAGTTCATTAACAACAATAGCTGGATTCTTAGCATTATGTAGTATGAACTTAACATTAGGAAAAGATATTGGTTTAGTAATGGCAAAAGGTGTTTTAATTGGTGTAATAACAGCAGTTACAACATTACCAGCAATGTTACTTGTATTTGATAAATGGGTAGAAAAAACAAAACACAAAGAAATATTACCAAGATTTGAAAAAGTTAAAAACTTCAATTTAAAACATTACAAAGCAATTTTAGTTGCATTTATAGTAATTTTACCATTTGCAGTATATGGATATACACATACAGAAAATTACTATAACCTAAGCAAATCTTTACCAGATACTTTAAATAGTATACAAGCAAACAATGAATTAAAAGATAAATTTGATATGGTTTCAACAGAATTATTACTAGTAGATAAAAATATGCCGGACTATAAATTAAATGAAATGTTAGATAAAATAGAAAGCTTAGATGGAATTGAATGGACATTAAGTTATTCTAAAATTTCAAAAGAAGTAAATATACCAAAAGAAATGCTACCAGAAGATATAACATCAATATTTGAAAGTGATAAATATCAAATGGTAATTATAAATTCAAAATATGAAATTGCAACAAATGAATTAAATAGCCAAATAGAAGAAGTAAATAAAATAATAAAAGAATATGACGATACAGCAATACTTGCTGGAGAAGGACCATTAATGAAAGACTTGGTTGAAATAAGTGACCATGATTTCAACAGTGTAAATACAGTTTCAATTGCAATTATACTTGTAATAATGGTATTTGTTCTAAAATCAGTAAGTTTGCCAATAATATTAATTGCTGCAATAGAATTTGCAATATTTATAAATATGGGAATACCTGCATATACAGGAACAGTAATACCATTTATAGCGTCAATAGTAATTGGTACAATTCAATTAGGTGCAACAATAGATTATGCAATTTTAATTACAACAAAATATAAAACAGCAAGAATAGAAGGAAAAGACAAACATCAAGCTATAGATGAAGCTTTAGGAACATCAATTCAATCAATAATTGTTAGTGCATTATGTTTCTTTGGAGCAACATTTGGAGTTGGTATGTATTCAAAAATTGAAATGATTGGTTCTTTATGTAGCTTAATGGCAAGAGGCGCAATCATTAGTATGGTTACTGTATTGACAGTTTTACCAGCATTCTTAATTGTATTTGATAAAATAATTTGCAAAACAACTGCCAATATGCGTAGATTAAGCAATTAATATTCTAAAATAAAAAAGGAGAGGATAAAAAATGAAAAGTAAAAAAATAATTGGAAGCATATTATTATGTACAATGCTAGGTTATGCAACTCCAGTATTTGCTGTAACAAAAGAAGAAACAGTATATTCAAAACTTAACAATAGTGGAACACAATATGAAACAATAGTAAATGAACATATAAAAAATGATGAATTATTAAAAACAATAGATGACATATCAAACTTATTAGACATAACAAACGTAGGTGGAAACGAAACATTTGAGAAAAAAGAAAACAAAATAATATGGAATGCTGATGAAAAAGATATATATTATCAAGGAAAAACAGAAAAGAAATTACCGATTGAAACATCTATTAAATATGAATTGGACGGAAAAGAAATGTCAGCAGAAGAAATAGTTGGCAAAAAAGGAAAAGTGAAAATTACAATAACATACAAAAACAATGAAACTCACAATGTAAATATAAATGGAACAACTGAAAAAATGTACACACCATTTATAGTAATAACAGGAACAACACTTGATACTAAAACAAACAAAAATATTAAATTAACTCAAGGAAAAGTAGTTGAAAAAGGAGAAAAAACTATACTACTTGGAGTCGCATTCCCAGGATTAAAAGAAAGCTTAAAAACAAATGAAATAGATATACCAAACAAAGTAGAAATATCAATGGAAACAGAAAAATTTGAACTAGAGAATATGATTACATATATAACACCAAGAGTATTAGAAGAAAATGAATCAAAAATAGCAGATAAACTAAATGAGTTGTATTCATCAATGAATGATATGAAATCAGCTAGTGAAAAGCTTGAAAAAGGAGCAAATACATTACAAGAAGGAACAAGTCAATATGCAGAAAAATCTCAAGAATTTACAGACTATATGAATGAATTAACACAAGGAACACAAGACACAAGAGAAGGAGCAAGCAAAGTGGCTGATGGTGTAAATTCATTAGCAACAAAATCAAGTGCTTTAATTCCAGGAGTAAGCAAATTATCAGATGGTGCAAAAACTTTAAAAGAAAAAGTAGAATATATGGCAGAATCAAGCCAAGCATTAGCAGCTGGAGCGACATCAATAAACATAGGAATTACAAATACAAGTAAGGCGATAGATGCAATGAATACCAGATTATCAACTGTTGATGTAAAAACCAAAACAGCAGAGTTAACAAAACTTGTAGACGCAGATAAAAAATTAAAAGCAAACTTAGAAACTATGCAAACTGCATTAACAGCTCAAAAAAACAGTGCAACAGATGAACAATTAAAAGCAACATTAACACAACAAATAGAAATGAATAAACAAACTATTGCATTATTAGAACAAAATATATCAGCAAATGAACAATCAATAGAATTACTAAAATCAGTAGGTACAGCTCAAACAACTGTGGCATCTATTAAAGAAGGACTAGACGGAAAAGGAACTAAAGAAGAGCCTGGATTAAAAGTAGGAGCAAATTCTTTAGATAAAAACTTAACAGCATTAGCTAAAGGCTTAGATGCAATGAATACAAAATCAGATGAATTAGTTGCAGGAACAAGTGAATTATCAACAAAATCAGCAGCATTAATTGAAGGAATAAGTACATTAAAAACAGGTGCAAATAAATTAAATGCCGGAACAAACACTCTTAATGCAAGTGTAAAAGAATTATATTCAGCAAGTGAACAATTAACTGAAAAATCAGGTGATATTGCTGAGGGTGCAAAAGCACTATCAGAAGGAATAAAAGAGTTTAACACAAAAGCAATTAACAAGCTATATTCTACAGTAAATGGAGACATTCATAACCTTACAAGTAGAATTGATGCACTAGAAAAATTATCAAAAGAATATATGAATTTCGCAGAAATGGATGAAGAAATGAATGGAAATGTTAAATTCATTTTAATTACCGATCCATTAAAACAAAATGAGGAAAAAACTAATAATTAGTCTTGAAAAATATTAAATTTAATGATAAATATAATAATATAAATAAAAATGAAAGGAGCAACAAATATGGAATATCTTGAAAAAATATTTAAAAGAACAGGATGGACATCTTTGTTAACATCATTAGTATTTGCAATTCTTGGAATACTTTTAATTACAAACCCAGAGGGAAGCACAAAGGTAGTATCGTTGATTGTAGGAATACTTTTCATTATAGTAGGACTATACAAATTAGTAGATTATTGCCTAACAAGAGGAAAATATAACTTTTACAATTATGACATAGCATATGGAATTATAGCTATCATCCTTGGAATTATAACAATAGTTTACAAAAGCCAAATTGAAACAATATTCAGAGTTTTAATAGGAATTTGGATAGTTTACACAGGAATAATAAGATTAAGCTTGTCATTTAAATTAAAACTAGTAGAATCACCAACTTGGATATGCAGTTTATTAATTTCTATTGTAATGATAGTATGTGGGCTATATACAATATTTGTATCAAATGCCATAGTTGTGACAATAGGAATTGTAATTCTAATTTACTCAATATTAGATATGATAGAAGACATTATATTCTTATCTAACATAAAAAAACTAGAAAAATAACTATAACAAAAAGACAATGACATAAAATACCGTTAAAATATAATAAAAACAATATTAAAAAATTAAAAAATAAAAAAACTCGTTTTTTCAAAAAACGAGTTTTTTTAGAATAAAATTATAATAGAAAAATATACAAAAGTATTGATAAAAACTGGAAAACACAAAAATATACATTTAATAATAAAATAAAAAATGAAAAATATGCAAAAAATCATTTTTAAAAAACTTTAAAAAATAAAACAAAAATATTTTTACCATTTTTTTGAAAGAATTGAAGCGAAATTTACTGAAATATCAAGCAAAATCAATGTGGATACAATTTATAAAATGCTAAAAATGTTTAGAAATAAGCGATTTTTAAACAAATGTAATAAAATTGTAATAATAATTGCTATAAAAAATAAAAACGTGTAAAACAGACAAAAAATTACAAACAAATTGACTGAAAGACACAAATAAAACTAATTGACAAAAACGCATAACACCATATATATCAAGCAAAACACAGAACGGTTACATAAACTGTAACTGCTTGACATTATCTTTTGAGTGATATAAGATAATGTCAAACAAAAGAAAAGATATTGTTTAGAGATTATAAAAATATCTAAACTATTATAAGCTATAAGATACATATAGGGGGAAATAAAAATGCAAGTAGTGAAAAGAGATGGGAAATTAGTAGATTTTGATCAATCAAAAATCAGAGTAGCAATTGAAAAAGCTAACAGAGAAGTGAGACCAAGAGAAAGAGCAACTAAAGAGGAAATAAATCAAATAATTGATTATGTTGAAGATTTAGATAAAAAAAGAATTTTGGTAGAAGATATTCAAGATATTATAGAAGAGCAATTGATGTCTTTTGGAAAATATCTACTAGCTAAAAAATATATTACATATCGTTATACCAGAGAATTAGTAAGAAAAGCAAACACGACAGATCAATCAATTAAGGAATTAATTGATGGTGAAAGTGATTATTGGAACAATGAAAATTCAAATAAAAATGCAAGAGTTGTTACAACTCAAAGAGACTACTTAGCAGGAATTACTAGTACAGATATTACTAGAAGATTTTTACTACCAGAGGATGTAGTGAAAGCTCACGACGAAGGAATTATCCACTTCCATGATGCAGATTACTTTGCACAAAATGCATTAACTAACTGTGAATTAATAAACTTAGAAGATATGCTACAAAATGGAACAATAATGAATGGTGTTATGATTGAAAAACCACATAGATTTTTAACAGCTATGACAATTGCTACACAAATTATATTAGGTGTTACATCATCTACTTATGGTGGAGCAACAGTATCATTAACACACTTAGCACCATTTGTAAAAAGCAGTTATGATAGATATTATAAAAAATACAAAAAAAGAGGCTTAAGCGAAGCACAATGTAAAGAATATGCTGAACAAGATACTAAAAAAGAGGTATCTGACGGTGTTCAAACTTTCAATTATCAAGTAAATTCAATGACAAATACAAATGGACAAGCACCATTCTTATCAGTTTGTATGTATTTAGGAGAAACTGATGAATACAAAAAAGAATTAGCAATGATAATTGAAGAATTCTTAAAACAAAGAATAGAAGGATTTAAAAATGAAAAAGGTGTATATATTACACCAGCATTCCCTAAACTTCTTTATGTATTAGAAGAAGACAACATACATAAAGATAGCAAATATTGGTATTTAACAGAACTAGCTGCCAAATGTACAGCTAAAAGATTAGTTCCAGACTATATTTCTGAAAAGAAAATGAAGGAACTTAAAATAGATAAAAATGGAAACGGAAACTGCTACCCATGTATGGGATGTAGATCATTCTTAACACCATATGTAGACCCAGAAACAAATAAACCAAAATACTATGGAAGATTTAATCAAGGTGTTGTAACTATCAATTTAGTTGATGTTGCATTATCATCAAAACAAGATGAAGAAAAATTCTGGAAAATATTTGACGAAAGATTAGAATTATGCCATAAAGCACTACAAATTAGACATGAGAGATTAAGTAAAGTTACAAGTGATGTTGCACCAATATTATGGCAACATGGAGCTTTAGCAAGACTTGAAAAAGGTGAAAGTATTCACAAATTATTACATGATGGTTATTCAACAATATCATTAGGATATGCAGGATTATATGAATGTGTAAAATACATGACAGGACATAGCCATACTGATAATGGTGAAGGAGAAGAATTTGCAATAAAAGTAATGCAAAAATTAAATGACAAATGCAAAGAATGGAAAGAAGCAGAGAAGATAGATTACAGTGTTTATGGAACTCCAATTGAGTCTACAACATATAAATTTGCAAAATGCCTAAAGAAAAGATTTGGAACAGTTGAAGGAATTACAGATAGAAACTATATCACAAATTCATACCATGTACCAGTATTTGAAGATATAGATGCTTTCTCTAAATTAAAACTAGAGAGTAAATTCCAAAAACTAAGCCCAGGTGGAGCTATATCTTATGTAGAAACACCTAACTTACAAGACAACTTAGAAGTTGTATTACAAATAATTAACTTTATTTATGATAATATTATGTATGCAGAATTGAACACAAAATCAGATTATTGCCAAAAATGTGGATTTGATGGAGAAATTTTAATAGACGAAAACTTAGAATGGTATTGTCCAAATTGTGGAAATAGAGATCATAACACATTAAATGTAGCAAGAAGAACTTGCGGATATATTGGAAGCCAATTCTGGAATAAGGGAAGAACACAAGAGATTAAGGAGAGGGTTTTGCATATTGATAACAAAGACGACGAGTAGATTAGAAAGAAGGATTTATTAACTATGAAATATAATAAAATCAGAAAAATGGATATAGCAGATGGACCAGGAGTAAGGGTATCTATATTTATGCAAGGCTGTGCGTTTAATTGTAAAAATTGTTTTAACCCAGAAACACACGATTTCAATGGGGGAAAAGAATTTACAGATGCAACTATTGACAGAATAATGGAGCTTTGCCAAAACGAAAATGTAGAAGGATTATCAATTTTAGGTGGAGAGCCAATGCACCCAAATAATATAGAGGGAACAACAAAACTAGCTAAAACTTTTAAAGAGAAATTTCCAGATAAAAATTTATGGGCTTGGTCAGGATTTAAATTTGATGACTATCTAAAGGACAAAGAGGTGTTAAAATATCTAGATGTTCTTGTAGATGGACAATATGTTGATGCACTTCACAATCCTAGATTGGATTGGAGAGGCTCAGAAAACCAAAGAGTAATTGATGTACAAAAGAGCTTGAAAAATGGAGAAGTGACAGCTTGGAAGAGTGCTTCTTAATTGAAGCTATACTATAAGAGGTTGGAAAATAATTATAATTATTTTCCAACCTAATTTGTATTCAAAGGAAGGAATGAATTAAATATGAAAAATATTAAAATATTCGCATGTCCTACAGCAGAAGAGTTTACAAAAGAAGTATGTAAAGAATTGGATTTACCAATGGGAAAAGTTGAATGCTATAAATTTGCAAATGACAACAACTTTATACAATTCAAGGAAACAGTAAGAGAACAAGACATTTATTTGATACAAACAACAGAACCGCCAGTTAATGAAAGAATAATGGAATTACTTATTATGATTGATGCTGCCAAAAGAGCATCAGCACACAGAATAAACGTAGTACTTCCATATTTTATATATTCAAGATCAGATAAAAAGGATCAACCAAGAGTACCTGTAACAGCCAGACTATTTGCAGAACTTCTAGAAGCAGCAGGAGCAAGTAGAGTGATCACCTGCGATTTGCATAATCCGGCAATTCAAGCATATTTCAATATTCCATGTGATAGATTAACAGGGCAACACATATTACAAGCATATTTTGACGGAAAAGAAATTGAAAACAAAGTGGTAGTAGCAACAGATGCAGGAAGCTCTAAAAAAGCATATAAATACTCAATGTATTTCAAATGTCCTATGGCGTTAATAGATAAAAGAAGAACTGGCAATGACGATAAAGCAGTAGCAGCAAACATTATAGGAGACATAGAAGGAAAAACAGCATTAATATTTGATGACGAGGTAAGCACTGCCGGAACTATGGTAGAAGCAGCTAAAATCTTGCAAGAACACGGAGCAAAAGAAATATACGCAGCATGTACTCATGGAGTCTTATGTGGACCTGCAATAGAGAAAATTAAAAACTCACCAATAAAAGAATTGATAATTACAAATACAGTGCCATTAACCACAGAAAAACAAATAGACAAAATCAAAGTTTTATCTATTGCACCACTATTTGCAGAAGCTATAAAAAGAGTAAATGAAGCACAACCACTAGGCGATTTGTTCGATTTTGATAAATAGTACAAGTATTTTCTAGAAAATTTTATATAAATATTGACAAATTTACCCAATACAGTTATAATAATTAACGTAAAAATAATAATTTTCAGTTAAAATCCCACACGTAAGAGTGTAACTACTGAAGGGAGGGGAACAAAAATGTCAGAGGTTAAAGTTAATAACGGAAATATAGAAGATGCCTTAAAAAGGTTTAAAAGACAATGTGCTAGAAACGGAGTATTACAAGAAGTAAGAAAAAGAGAGCACTATGAAAAACCAAGTGTAAAAAGAAAGAAAAAATCAGAGGCAGCAAGAAAAAGAAAATTTTAAAAAGTAAGAGATGGATTGAAAGTTATTAGAATTTTTCAATCCATTTTTGCTTAATAGGGAGGTAAATGTATGTTAAAAGAAAAATTGTTAGACGATTTAAAAAACTCTATGAAAGAGAAAAATGTAATTAGAAAAAATGTTATCCAAATGGTTAGAGCTGCTATTCTACAAGTTGAAAAAGACAAACAAATAGAAGTTTCAAATGACCAAATAGTTGAAATAATTGCAAAAGAAGCTAAAAAAAGAAAAGATTCAATTGTAGATTATGAAAAAAGTGGAAGACAAGATTTGCTAGACCAAATAAACCAAGAAATTGCTATACTAGAGGAATACTTACCAGAACAATTATCTGCAGAAGAAATAGAAGCAAAAGTAAAAGAAATAATTGCTGAACTAGGCGCAACATCCATGAAAGAAATGGGCTTAGTAATGAAAACTGCAAAAGAAAAATTAGGAGCATCAGCAGACGGAAAAACAATAAATGAAGTTGCTAAAAAATTATTACAATAATTTCCAAAAAAATATAAGGAATTATTTAAATTAGTTTGACATATAATAAAAAAAGTAGTATACTATGTTTAACACAAGTTATCAATGAAGTCAGATAGCTTTCGAACTAAATGGGTTGCAACATTTAGTTCATTTTTTTGCAAAAAAATAGGAGAGCAGTTGCATACTCTCCTATTAGATTATTTCTAATCTTTTTTTGTCATCTGCATCATCATTATATGTACTAAGTAACAAAACCATGAGTTTCCAGATTAAATCAAATGAAGTCATATAACTTTCCTCCTTTCCAAAGATTTCCTTTGCAAAAGGATACGACCATTATATCAACAATGAGTAACAATTACAATACATCTTACAAATTTTACCAAATAATTTTAAATCGCAAATCTTAAAAATGCTCTTGAATAATTTTCCAAAATTAGATTATAATATACATGAATTAGAAAAGAAAAGAGGAGAAAGAATGAATTATCAAAAACAAGAAATAAAACCAGGTATAACTTTACACCAAATTTATACTGAAAACTATAAAACAAACTTAAACGCAATATTTTTAGCCACACCACTAAAAAAAGAAAATGTAACTTTAGATGCTCTGCTTACAGCAGTATTAAGAAGAGGCACTAAAAACATACCATCACAAGATTTAATTAGTCAAAAATTAGAAATGCTATATGGAGCTAGTTTTGACTGTGGTGTTGAAAAAACAGGTGACAACCACATTATGAAATTCTATTTAGAAACACTAAGTGAAGAATTTCTACCATCTTCAGAAAATATATTAAAAGAAGCAATGGATATTTTAACAGACATAATATTTAATCCATTAATAGAAGTTAACAAATTTAAACCAGAATATGTTGAAGGGGAAAAGAAGAATCTAAAACAAATTATAGAAGCCAAAATAGATAACAAAGCTAGATATGCTTATGACAGATGTATTGAGGAAATGTTTAAAGATAAACCATATGGATTATATAAATATGGTTATATAGAAGACCTAGAGAAGATAACACCAGAAGAATTATATAACTACTACAAAACATTAATAGATAACTGTAAAATTGATATATTCTATTCAGGCACTATAGATAAAGAAAAAGTAAAACAAACTATAGAACAAAATGAAAACATTAAAAAACTAAATGCTAGAAAACCTGAGTATATTGTAAACAATGAAACAACTGAACAAATAGAAATTAGAGAGCCAAATATAATAAATGAGAGTATGCAAGTAACACAAGGAAAACTAGTAATGGGCTTAAATATAAATGAAACAGCAGAAGATAGTAGATTTATATCTGCTGTGTATAATGCAATACTAGGTGGAGGAGCAAACTCGAAATTATTCCAAAATGTACGTGAAAAAGCAAGTTTAGCATATACAACAGGATCAAACTATAATAGAACTAAAAATTGTATATTTATTCGTGCAGGAATTGAAATACAAAATTATCAAAAAGCTTTATGTACAATAAAACAGCAACTAGAAGATATGAAAAATGGTAATTTCACAGATAAAGACATCAAAGACAGTAAAGAACTAATAATAGCTTCTATTGAAGGAATATCAGAAGAACAAGATACAGAAATAACCTATTATTATGGACAAGAATTAGCTAATAGATTTGTAGACTTAAAAGAATACATGGACAAAATAAAAGCAGTAACAAAAGACCAAATTGTTAAGCTAGCACAAAACATAAATATCAATACCATTTATTTTTTAAAAGACTAAGGGGTGAAAAGATGAAAATTATAGAAAGTTCAAAAATTAAAGAAAAAGCATATGTTGAAAAACTAGAAAGCGGTATGCAAGTAATTATAATACCAAAACAACATACAAAAAAGAAATATGTAATATGGGGAACACACTTTGGTTCAATAGATAATCACTTTATAATGCCAAAAACAGGAGAGGAAGTATATATACCAGATGGAGTAGCACACTTTCTTGAACATAAAATGTTTGAACAACCAGATGGAACAAATAGTTTAGATACTTTAATGGCACTTGGAATTGATGCAAACGCATATACAACAAATGACCACACAGCATATCTATTTGAATGTACTGATCATTTTGAAGAAGGCCTAGATGAGCTTATGGACTATGTGCAACATCCATATTTTACAGATGAAAATGTTGAAAAAGAAAAAGGTATAATAGGCCAAGAAATAAAAATGTATGATGATGATCCTGGCTGGCAATTATATATGAATGCTCTAGACTGTATGTATAAAGAAAATCCGATAAAAATAGATATAGCAGGAACAGTAGAATCAATTAGCAAAATAGATCCAGATGTATTGTATAAATGTTATAACACATTTTATCATCCATCAAATATGACAATGGTAGTATGTGGAGATTTTGAACCAGAAAAATTGTTGGAAGAAATTAAAAAACGTTTATTACCAAAAGAAAACCAAGCAGATATAAAAAGAATATATACTGCAAAAGAAGATAAAATAAATATGCCAGAAAAAATAGCTCAAATGGAAGTAAGTACACCAATATTTATGATGGCATACAAAGACATTGAAAACAATCAAGAAGCGGCAATCAAAAAACATATAGCTATTGAAATATTGTTAAATATAATCATAGGCAAGAGCTCGAAACTATATAAGGAATTATATGAAGAAGGATTATTATTAGCACAACCAGATTTTGATTATGAATTTAGTGCACAATATGCACACACATTGATATCAGGAGCTTCAAAAGAACCTAAAAAAGTTGCTCAAAAGATAACTGATAGAATAGAACAACTAAAACAACAAGGATTAGATGATGAAGAATTTGAAAGAGCAAGAAGAAAACTTTATGGTGATTATGTTATAGAGTACAATAGTGTTGCTAATATAGCTAGAATGTTTTTAGCAGATACTATGAAAAAAGTTCAAAGCTTTGACTATATAGAAGAATTTGAAACTGTAACAAAAGAATATACACAAAATATTTTAAATGAAATGTTCAAAAATGAAAATAAAGTATTGTCAATAATTGAACCTAATAAATAATATTAAAATCTCTCCGAATTCTGGAGAGATTTTTTGTCGAATTTATACAAATAAAATGCACAAAAATAGCATAAAAAAAAGCAATTTAATAAATCGACACAGATAATGTGATATGTTGTAAAATAATGTAGAAAAATGTCGAACGAAAAATTGGCAAAATACCACAAAATAAGTAAAAAACAATTGACTAATTTGTAAAAATATGGTATTTTAGAAATATACTTAAGAAAAAATATAAAAAGGAGAGTGATTTTTATGTTAAATGATGAAATTTGTAAATTAAGGGAAAGATTAAACAACAGCATTCTTAATGGAGAAGACTATAGTATTACTTATCAAATTAGCGTCGAACTAGATGAACTAATTGCCAAATATTATAGCATGGAAATTAGATCACCCAAAAGAAACACTAGGAAAATGGAATTGGTAAAGGGATAATTTACTTCTTTGAAATATATAAATTAATACAAGGAACACCTATTAGTAGAGGGTTCCTTGTATTAATTTACTTAAAATTATTACAAAAACATTACATTTTCGTTACATTTGTATTAAAATAATGCCAAAAATAGAAATATATGCTATATTAGTACTTGAAAAATGTGCAAAAATCAGTTATAATATATAAAATTGTACGTTTACAGGAGAAAAATATGATAAAAAATAATAAATTAGTGATAATAGCAATAGTATTTTTAATATTAATATTATTTGCTATACCAACATATAGTATTGCAACAGGAAATCCTATAGATAATCCTGGAAACTATAAACCAGGAGGAATTTCTTCTACAGATTCAGATAAGATAGTGAATAGGGTAAATCCCATTTTAGGAACAATTACTGTAATAGGAATAGTTATATCTGCTATTACATTAACTGTATTAGGAATTAAATATATGATTGGAAGCGTGGAGGAAAAAGCTGAGTACAAAAAAAGTATGATACCATATATAATTGGGGTAGTGCTTTTACTAGCAGCATCTACAGCTGTTGGATTGATTGCAAAACTTACACAAGATGCAATAAAATAATGTATTGCAACATAATAATAATTATAGTATAATAAAAAGGAGAACGAATTATGAAAAGAAAAATATTCTTTATTTTAATAATTTTTATATTAATGATTTGTTCTACACATATTGTACAAGCTACAACTATATCTAATATTATTCAGGGAGCAGACGGATTTATAACTAATGGATCATCATCTGATATGATAGCAGGAGATAAAATAAAAAATTTATCAGATATAATATATAATGTACTACTCATACTAGGAACGGTAATAGCTGTAATTGTTGGATCTGTATTAGGAATACAATTTATAACAGGTAGTGTAGAACAAAAAGCAAAAGTAAAAGACTCTTTAATTCCATTTGTTATTGGATGCGTAGTTATCTTTGGAGCGTTTGGAATTTGGAAGTTAGTAATAACTATTTTAAGATAAATTTGATTTTAAAATTGTTTCATAAATGAAACATTTATATACAATAAAAAAATAAGAAGGAGGATAAACTATGAAAAGAACAATTAAGTTAGCAAGTGTTCTATTATTAATTGCAGTAATTTCTATGACATTAACTACTATGGTTAGTGCTAATGGTGGTATTGATGCAGCCAATATAGCAGGAGGCCTAAAAGGAACTACAAGTAATGCACAAAATGATGTAACAAAAATAGGAAATCAATTAATTGGTATTATTACAACAGTAGGTGTAGTAGTAGCTGTTATTATACTATTAGTTTTAGGTATTAAATACATGATGGGTAGTGCTTCAGAAAAAGCAGAATACAAAAAGACAATGATTCCATACCTAGTTGGTGCAATATTAATCTTTGGTGCATCTGCAATTACAAAAGTTGTAGTAGGATTAGCACAAGGAATCACAGGATAATATTACAGAAACATTACAAAAATATTACAATTATATTAAAAAGTGCATTTTTATGCACTTTTTTTTATTTTGTAGTTACATTTTTCGATAATATTTGATATAATATATATTGAGTAGAAATAGAGATATAGATAAACAAAGGAGGAAACATAATGGGCACATATAATTTACCCAGAAATGTAAAAGGAGAAAATAGAATTCTGTTTATATTTTCTACCAAGAGCTTAATATATACAGTTGTTGCAGCAGGTGTTGGACTTATATTTTACTTTGCATTTAAATGGTTAAATATGACAATGGTTGGAATTATTATAATGGCCTTGTTCGCACTAATTGGTTTTGGAGTAGGAACATTAAAAGTTCCGGAGATAGCCAAATTTGAATTTAGTAAAAAAACCGGAGGAGAGAACATAGATGACATTATAAAAAGGGCAATAATGTTCAAAATGAAAGGCAAGAAGCTATACGTGTACAAGGAGGGAAAAAGTGATGAGTAATATAAGTGTTGATGCAATAACAATGGTTTTAATAGCAGTTTTAGTGGTAATGTTTGTGCTATTAGCAATATTCTGTATATTATATTTCAAATCAAAAAGTAAAAAAGAAGAAGATAAGATAATATCAGGAACTGATTCAAAGAATGCAAAAGCGGGACAAACAACAAAAACATATGCAATAGAATCAGTATTTGATTTTATGGAATTTGATAAAATTGAAGATAACATGGTTATAACAAAAAATGGGACAAAATATGTAATGGTTGTAGAGTGTCAAGGAGTTAACTATGATCTTATGTCATCAGTAGAAAAGAATGCAGTTGAGGAAGGATTTATCCAATTTCTAAACACATTAAGACATCCTGTACAAATATATACACAAACAAGAACAATAAACTTGGAGAATAGTATTCAAACATATCGTAACAAGGTGCAAGAAATAGAAGAACAACTTGAAAAAGAGAAATTACAATATGATAAGATGGTTAATTCGGGAAATTATACAGAAGAAGAAATAAAAGCAGCATTTTATGAATTAACAAAGACGACGAACTTGTACGAATATGGAAAAGATATAATTTATTCAACAGAAAGAATGAGTTTAAATAAAAACGTATTAAATCAAAAATATTATGTAGTTATTCCATATTATCCTGAAGAATTAGGAGAGAATAATTTTGATAAACAAGAAATAACAAATATGGCTTTCTCAGAATTATATACAAGAGCACAATCAATTATTAGAACATTAGGAGTATGTGGAGTAAATGGAAGAGTGCTTAATTCAAATGACTTGGTTGACTTGTTATATGTAGCATATAACCGTGATGATGCAGAAGTATATGGAGTAGATAAAGCAATAGAATCTGGTTATGACGAGCTATACTCAACAGCTCCAGATGTAGTAGACAAAAAGATGAGAGCATTAAATGAACAAATAGAAAGAAAAGCATTTGATAAAGCAAATGAGAAAGTAATAGAAGCAAAATCAGAGAAGGAATTGGCTTATGAGAAAAAAGAAGAGTCAATGGATGATTTGATAGATCAAATGGCAAAATTGATAATTTCTCAAAATAAACAGATAGTAGGAAAAGATATAGCAGAAAGTGCAATAGAAAAAGTAAATCAAGATACAGCAAAAAGAAGAGGAAGACCTAAAAAGCAAACTACAAATGTAGAAGGAGGTACAGAAGATGGGCAAGAAGAAAAAACAAAGAGAAGAAATGATACAAAATCAGCATAGTGATTATACAAAACCAGCAGAGTATAAAATTTTAAAAAAGAAAACAATAAAAGAGTTGATTGCTCCATCAGGAATAGATACAAGTAACATAGATCACTTAGAGATAATATCAAATGTTACAAGATATGCAAGAAGCTTCTTTGTATCAAGTTTACCAAGAATGTGTACATTCCCAGAATTATTTAGAGATATGTATCTGTTTGGAGATATAAATACATCAATATACATAAATCCAATTCAAGAATCTAGATCACAAAATGAATTAAATAGAGTTATAAATGAGCTAGAAACAGAAAGAATAGTAGCAGCAGATAGAGGAAATATAAATAGAGAAAGTACATTAGGACAAAAGAGATTTGAAGCAGAGCAATTAAGAGATGAAATAGCAGCAGGATATAACAAACTTTATGAAGCATCAATTGTAGCAACACTATTTGCATATAGTTTGGAAGACTTGGACAAATATACAAAATTATTAGCAACAGAAATGTCAAAATCTTTAGTAAATATAAAGAGTGCATGGGCAATGCAAGAAGATGCATTTAAATCAAATTTACCTTTAATAGATGATAAAATAAAAAAAGTACATACATTTGACCGTAGATCAATGGGAACAGTATTCCCATTTACAACATCAGAAGTTGGACATCCATCAGGAATACCATTAGGAATAAATAAACAAACTGGGGTACCAATATTATTTGATAACTTCCATAATTCATTAACAAACTATAACATGGTTATATTTGCTAAGTCAGGTGCTGGTAAATCAGTTACAATGAAAACATTAATTTCTCGTTCAGCAGTATTAATGGGAATACAAAGTCTAGCACTAGATGCTGAAGGTGAGTATAGTATAGTAGCAGAAAGTTTAGGTGGAATAAACGTAGTACTTTCACCAACTTCAAAAACAGTTATCAACATATTTGATATTGAAACAGAGGTTGCAAAAGATGAAATCACAGGAAGAGAAAGATTAGTACTTAATGTTGAAAACAAAGTAGAAGACGTAACACAAGCCTTACTTACAATGGCAAGAGGAAGTACAAGAAGCCAAGAAGTAAATGAGCTTACAAAACAAATTATAGCAGAATCAGTTGCAGAGGAATATGCAGCACATGGAATAAATTCAGATCCAAACAGTTTATATCAAGCTTCAAGTAATAGTTTAGATGGAAATATGCTTGGAAAAGATAAAAAAGAAATGCCAACAATAGGATCTTGGTATAGAAGAATACAAAACAAAGCATCGGAGAATACAAACAAAGACTATAGCTTCCATTATAGCTATTTACTAAAAGTTATGAAACAATACATAAGAGAATATGATGGACAGATGGCATATTTTGATGGACAATCTACCTTTGATTTATTAGATGGTACGTTGTTTATCAATCTAGATATATCACAACTAGAAGAAAGATTTGCAAGACCACTAGCACAACAAATTTTGCTAGCATGGATTTGGGAAAAATATGTTAAGAAAAACAGTGAAGATAGAACAAAAGCAGCAAAGAAGAGGGTACTAGTGGATGAGGCGTGGATGCTTTTACCATACCCAGAGGCAGTAGATTTCTTAAATACAATGGCAAGACGTGCCAGAAAAAGAAATGTATCTTTGGCAATCATTTCACAAAGATTCCAAGATTTCTATGAGAAACCAGAAGCACAGGCGGTATTAACATCATCAGATACAAAATTATTCTTAGCACAAGATAAATCAGAAATACAATACTTAAAAGAAGTATTTAAATTAAGCGAAGGAGAAGCAAACTTCTTAATTACATGTTTTAAGGGAGAAGGATTACTAAAAGTAGGAGCAGATAGTGCAATAATACAAATAAAACCTACAGCGAAAGAGTTTGAATTTGTTGAAACAAACTTAAATAAACTAGCACAGATGAAAAGCAAAAAGAGAAGACAAGAAATTTATTAGGGGGAAAGTATGAAGATTTTTACGAAAAAAGGAATAACTCAAAAGATAATAATGATAGTATTAATCGCAATACTCTGGAACTTTGTATTTCCTACATTTTCGAGAGCTGACGTGTTTGGTATTTTATTTGACCCGATAACAGACTTAGTTACAGGACTTGGAGACACAATATTATCTTTGTTACAAGCATTTTTATACAATGGAAAATATGATATATCTGCTGGTTTAGGAAATATATTTATAAATGCAGGATGGTTCAAAAACAATCAGGATCAGTTCCCAGAAATGAAATTTAATAAACCTAGTGGGGTAGATACTGTAGAAATAGATGATTCAAATTTTGATCAAATAAGTTTAGCATCTATATTAACAACTATAGTTTCACCTGTTGCAGGAGTAATAACAATAGGAATAGATGCTTTAACAGGAGCCAATTATTTTATTCCAACAATTCAATATTCTGTTGATAAAATATTTGCCGGAAAAGTACCTGCATTTGATATAAACTTTATTCAACCAAAAGATTGGGGAAACGATAAACAAAATAGTATTTCAATAGCTAGACAGATAAGTGGTGTTATAGCAAAATGGTATGTATCATTAAGAAATTTAGCAATAGTAATGTTATTGTCAATATTAATTTATATAGGAATTAGAATTATTATCAGCAGTTCTGCAGATGATAAGGCAAAATATAAGCAAAGACTATTTGACTGGCTTGTAGCAATATGTTTAATATTTTTTATGCATTATATAATGACATTTACTGTATCGATAGTTCAAATGTTTAATGATACAATTGGTGACGCAGCAACATCTATACCAGTTCATATTAGTGGAAGTGATATATCATATAATACTGACTTATTAGGACTTGTAAGACTACAGATTCAATACAAAGAAATAGGACCAAAATTTGTATATTTAGTATTTTATGTTGCATTATTAGTATATACATGTAAATTTACTTGGATATATATGAAGAGGACTGTAACAATGGCATTTTTGACAATTATCGCACCATTAGTTGCAATGACATATCCAATAGATAAAATGAATGATGGAAAGGCACAGGCTTTTAATGCTTGGCTAAAAGAATACATATTTACGGCATTATTACAACCTTTTCACTTGATTATATATACAGTATTAGTTGGCTCAGCTTTAAATTTAGCAACACAGAATATATTATATTCAATACTAGTAATAGCATTTATAGGCCCTGCAGAAAAGTTGCTACGTAAATTCTTTGGATTTGATAAAGCATCAACACCTGGAACTTTAAGCCAAGCAGGAGCAATGTTTGGTGGTGCAGCTGCATGGAATATGTTGAAAAAAGGTGTTGGATTTATTGCTGATAAAAGAGGTGGAGGAAAAAGTGGCTCAAGTGGGGGAAATGGTGTGAGAACTAGAGGTGGAAATGCGGTTGAAGATCAAAATGCACCAGATGGATATGATGCTTTTGCAAGAACACAAAATGCTACAGAAGAAACAGAAAACGCCAATAGAAATGGAAATGGATCTAGCTCTAGATCTAGCTCTCTGGATTCGGATGATGACTATGGAAATAGAGCATTCCTACCACCAGAAGAAAATAACGCTCAGTCACAAGAACAAGGAAATTGGGACAATAATGATATGTACTTGAATCCTGAAAGTTATTCAAATGATTACTCAAGTGCAAATAGTACAAATGGAGCTAATGCTACAGAGGAAACACTTGGACAGAATGAATCAATACCAGATAGAACAGTTGAAACAAATAGTGAGGAAAAGAGAAGAAGATATTTAAGAGGAGCATTAATAACACCAGTAGGAATAGGGGCAGGAAGAAGCATTAAGAACTTTGCAAGTAGAAAATTTGCTAATGGAAGATGGAAGGGAACTGCTTTAAGTGCTGGAAAGAGTGCTTTAAGATTTGCAGGAAGAGCAGCAGTGGCAGGAACAGTAGGAGCAATAGGAGTCGGAATGGGAATAGCAGGAGATGATTTAGAAGATGTACTAAAATATGGAGCAGCAGGTGGGGCATTAGGCTATTCAATAGCACCAGGAGTAGGAAGAAGAATTGCTAATTCGAACTTAGCACAATCTATAAAAGCGGAAACAGGAAAAGCAATGCATGGATCTGTAAATGCAGCAGAGATAGTGGCACAAACGAATGAACTATATCAATCTGGAGAACTTAGAGATTGGGCACAAGAAACATTTTTAGACAAAGATGGAAATAAACCTACTGGCCAAACACTAAATGATTTAGAGGATAGAGCAATAGGACATTACAATGATGGATTTACAGATAAAGGTGACATTAAGAAAGTAATGAAGTTAGAAGATAAAATAAGAAATGAGTTGCAAGAGAATTTATCAGATGAAGAAGCAAATAAGCAGGCACGAGTTATGTCTGAAACTATAGGAAAAATAGCAAAGGACATTGAACCAGGTAAATTATCAAATTCAAATTATGTAAACGGAAAAATTCAAGAATTTGAAAAAGGAATTAGCAAAGCAAATCCAGAGTTAAGTAGTGGTGAAGTTAAAGCTAATGCTACACAAATGATGAATTACATAATGCAATACTACAAGAAACCTTAATAATTAAATAATAAATGGAGGCTATGATTGTAATGAGAAAAATTATTAGATATTGGAATCAAAATAGAAAGCAAATAATAATAGTAATTGCAATTATAGCTTTTATTATTATTATGTTACAAGTAGTAAATGAGCTATTAAAACCAACAAAAGAATCAAATCAAAATAATAACAATTCCACTATATCAGATTTGCAAAAACCAACGCAATCAGCGATAACAGGCCAAAATGTGACAGAAGAAACTTCTAAGGAGAATACTGATATAATAAAAAGTTTTATTGATTATTGTAATAGCAGTGAAATGGAAAAAGCATATGATTTACTTTCAAATGACTGCAAAGAAGAGTTTGGCAACTTGAACACGTTTATAGCTGACTATTATAAAAGGAATTTTAAAACCAAAAAAACATATAATTTAGACTTTATGTTTAGTGAACAGGGGTCATATACATATAAAGTGACATATTATGAAGATGATTTGTTGGCAACAGGAGGAACAACAACAAATAAGAACTTTGAAGATTATATAACAATAATAAATCAAAATGGAGAAAGAAAGCTTAACATAAATAATTTTATAAAAAAGCAAGAGATTAACAAAACACAGGCGACAGAAGCAATACAAATAACAATAAAGAATAAAAGAGTATATAGAAGTTATGAACAATATAAAATTTTAATAAAAAATAATACTAAAAATACAATTTCAATTAGTGATGGAGAAAACAGTGAGGATATTTACTTATTAGACAAAAATGAAGCGAAATATGTAGCATTTATACATGAAATTCCTTTAGAGAATTTATCTATAAAACCAATGAGAACAACAGAATTAGATATTACATTTAATAAGATATATTATACATACAGAAATATAGAAAAAATACAATTTAATAATATATGTTTAGACCAAGAAAATAACATTAGAACAATTATGATGATAAAAATCCAGTAAATAAGGTGGTGAGATAGTGGACGAAGAACAAAACAATGAGCAGAACCTAGGACAAAAAGCAAGTCAAGATATTCAAGATACAACAAATGCAGTAAAAGATGGAGCGGACTTAGCCAAAAATGTATCCACTGGAAATGTTCTAGGAGCAGTAAAAGATGGTGTAAAGCTTATTGGAAACAAAAAAGTTAGAAGAACAATATTAGTATTACTGTTAATACCAATAATAGTTATTGTTGCACTAGGAATGTCTCTGTTTAGTGTTTTTGGTACTATTGGAGATACTATTCAAAATGTAGTCCATTCATTTATAGACCTTTTTAAAATAGTTGATGATTGGGATGGTTCAATCAAAATAAAAGATGAGGATATAAGCAAAGTAATTAAAGAAATTGAAAATCTGGGATTTGATATGGACGATTTGTGGCTACTGGGAGATATAGAAAAAGAAGACACGGATAATGAAGAAACATTAAAGAAAAAGCAAGAAGAAGCAGCGAAAAAATACATAAGAAAATTTTTAGAGGCACAACTTGTAACAGAAACACCTCACTATGAACCAGTGATTGCAAGTGGTAATGCATATAACCAAAAAACATATGGACAAGTATACATATATAGAGCAAATGATCAGGAATATATAAATGAAAATTCGAAAGCAACTCCTATGTCGTGGATGTCATATTCGACGATGCAAGAAGAGGCAGCAAAAAACAATGAAAAAGGATTAAATGCTATAAAAAATCATTATTCAATAGATGATGAAGGTAAACTAGTAATAGCACAGTGGACAAAAATAGAAACTACGGGAAAAGCCGATGAAGTTATAATTAGTTTAAAACATATAGATTATAAAAGTGCTATCTCACAATATACTACTCCAATGAACTTTTTTATATATTTAACTATGGTATCACAAAATCCTGAATTTGTATCTGCAGTTACAGATATGGTGAAGAATAGTAGAATAGAATTAACAATTATGGATACAAAAACTGTAAATGTAGAAGAGGAAAAATATAGTTTTACAAGAAATACTAAAACAACTCATGAAACAAAGAGACAGGGAGTAGTAATAAATACATATACAACTAGTAGAAGTAGAGGAGTAGAACAAACTACTACGACTACTACAACTACAGTTGTTCCTACACCTAAAATAACTTACGCAAAAACATGGTTCAGTGAACAAAGAATAACATATAAAATAGCTAACCAAGACCCTTATCATAATTATGAAAAATATACAGAAAATGAAGATTCATCTCTTGCAGATGATGCAGAACCTGGAGATCCACAAGCAAATGGTTCTACCAGTTGGAACACTAACAAATGTAGAGAAATCACAACTGATGTAACAGGAACAACATATAAAGAAGAAACAAGAGGAAATGTAATAGATAAAACAGGCGAAAAGGGTAGTAATGGTGTAACACAAGATTCATATAAAAATGAAAGAAGACAAGTAAAAAACAATTTTACAGTTGATGACAAAACAACATTTCTAGGACTATTAGATGACTACTTTAAAATTCCAAATTCAAATAGATATGAAGCAGCAGGAAAAACAAATATGGTAGGTGGAGCTGAATGGCTATTTGGCTTAATGGAAAAAGACGGAAGATTACAAAACCTAGAACAAGTCATGAGATATGTTATGTATAAATATACAGGCAAAGAGTATGGAGTAAAAGAGCTTGACCTTAGTATATTTAATATAAGAGACTTCTCAGATCTTACATCAGTAGGACTAAAAGTAAAAGTTGGAGAAACAGGAGCACCAGAAGCACTTACTAAACAACAAATAGAAGAAATTATAAGTAAGAGATTTTCAGGAGAGGCATATAACAACTTAATGAGTGCTATAGATGCATTTATGGAAATTCAAAATAGATATCATGTGAATGCAGTTTTTGCTATAGCAGTTGCGCAAAAAGAATCAAGTTGTGGAGTAAACTGGGCAGCGATAGATCCATCAACACATAATTGGTACAGTATCAGAGGAGACTATAATGGTAACTCTATAGATGGTTGGAGAAAATATCCAAGTTTTAAAGAAGCCGTAAATGACTTTGGTAAATTGATTGGAACAAGTAGTTATTATTTCGGTGGAGGAAATATTACTATAGGAAACATTGGAAAATCTTATTGCCCACCGGGAGATGAATGGTCAAGGGGAGTTTCACAGTTTGTTAAAGAAATGTATGAAAGCATAGGAATTACAATTTATGCAGTAGGTGGAAACGAATTACAGGCAAAAGTTGTTGAGGTTGCACAAAATTCAGCATCATATGGTATATCAGCTCAAGCCGGATACTGTCAAGCATGGGTATATCAAGTATATTATAAAGCTGGAGCATGTCCTGCTGGCACATCAGTTTGCTGTGCGGTACATGCTGGACAAAAATGGGGAGTATCAACAGATTGGTCTCAAATACAAGTTGGAGCTACAGTATATGGATATTCTGGAAGTAAATATGGACACGTTGGAATATACATTGGTGATGGAATTGTGGCACACAATGTTGGAGGAGTTGCATTTACAGACTTAGATGAATGGATAAAAACATATAAGGGTGTTTGTTGGGGATGGAATGGAGTAGACTTAACAGGAGGAGCATATCCATTTACACCAGGACTAATAGTTGCAAACCATCGTGCAGAGTAGAATTGCATATTAAATAATTTTAGAAGTGGAGAATAATTATGAAAAAAATTATTGCGGTTATTATATCCATAATAATTATTATTACTATAGTGCTAATAATTTTAATAACAAGCAACAATAATAACGTGAATAATAATGAGGAAGGAACTATAGAGGGAAAGTCTGATATAATAACTATAACAAATGGAATGGTTGTAGAATATCCAGATAACAGAACTAATAGTTTTACAGCGAAACGATTGGCAGAGGAATATATAAACTATATTGTTGGAGAGAGAAAAGAGAAATTAATAAATATTATATCTAACAAATATGTACAAAAAGAAAATATCACAATCGATAATGTGTTAGAGAAGGTAAAAGATGCAAATGTACAATATAGTCAAAATTATAAAGTAATTGTAAATAATATGTATGTAATAAAAGAAAGTATAAACCTAGAATCATATTTGGTAGATTTAACATATTGTAATTTAGATGCAAATAAAAATTATGAAATTAAATTAATAGTACAAATTGATATAGAAAACTTAACATTTTGTATAATGCCATATAAATACATTCAAAAACTTGGATATGATAAGTTAAAATTAGGAGATACATGTACAATTGAACATGAAAAAATAGAAAAAAATCAATATAACATATATAAGATGACACCGATATCAAAAAATAGTACAGCAGAAAGATATTTTAATATATTTTTAGAAAATCTAAAATATGATATGCAAAAATCCTATGAATTATTAGATACACAATACAAGCAAAATAAATTTAAAAATATAAACGAATATATACAATATGTACAAAATAACAAGCTACAAGAAAATGCAATTAAGTCATATAATGTTTATACTTATGATGATTACAACCAATATGTATGTATTGATAATCAAAACAGATATTATATATTTAATGAGAAAGGAATAATGAACTTTACGGTTATTCTAGACACTTACACAATAGATTTACCAGAATTTACAGAGAAATATACAAAAGCATCAGATGAAGAGAAAGTACTTTTAAATATACAGAAATGTTTTACAGCTATAAATGACAAAGACTATAGATATGTATATAATAAACTAGATAATACATTCAAAGCTAATAACTTTAAAACTTTAGCGGATTTTGAAAAATATATAAATGCTAACTTTTTTGAAAAAAATAAAATATCTGCAAGTAATGCGAGAAAACAAAGTGAAGTATATCTATATGATATAAAAATAAGTAACATTGATGGAACTAGTAGCATAACAAAAACGTTTGTAATGCAATTGAAAGAAAATACAGATTTCGTAATGTCATTTGGAGTATAGAAAAAACTTGTGAAGATTTATTCTTCACAAGTTTTTCATTATATGATATAATAGTAAAAAAATAAGGAGATTAGTTATGGAACAAAAACAAGAAGAAGTAAAACAAACAATGGCAGGAATCTATACACAAATAGCAGAGAGGGAAGGAAAAGATACTGAAATTTCAAGTATAACATATTATAAAGAATTTACGTTTGATTCTGCAAGATTTATAGACAATGATATATTTATTACTAAATTACAAAGAACTAATGGAAAAGAAAAGGCAGAAGTTTTTGAAATATATAATAAAGATGGAGAATTGATTGCAACTGTAGATGAAAAGGGTAAAATTCAATTTACATCTGAGTATATTGAAAACTTAAGAGATGAATATAAAGAATTTTTCAAACTATTAAAATTGGAAGAAGCGGAGTTCGAACTACCAGAAGGATTAAAAGAAGAAGAGTTATTACTAGAACATGAAGAATTAAAACAAGAAGTTGAGAAAAAAGAGCAAAAAGATAAAAAGGATGAAAAAGTAGAAGATGAGCAAGAAGAAGAAAAACAAGAAGAAGGAGTTGAGGAACAAGAAATTGCAATTAAAAAGGGAATTCCAGTAAATAATGTATTAATAGTTAGAGATAACAGCAATTTGTATAAAGATCATCCAGAAATAGAAAGAGGCTTAATTTTCAGTCGTGATAATGACGGAAAGGTAAAAGCAGAATATATTGATGAAAATGGTGACTTACAGCCTTCTAAATATATTCAGCCATCAAACACTTCAATTAGACAAGAGACCATATCTATGGGAAGAGATGGCAACCCTATGACAAGAGAAACTCCACAGCAAGTAATGAGAACTCAAAACTTAACTAGAAGAGATCCAGACGTAAGAGATGTTAGAATAAATGTAAAATTTGATCAGTATGGATATTTAGACATAGAAGAAGCTAGACAGGGAAGAAATGGAGAATGGGCAGCACATGACATTGAGGTTAGAGGAAGAGACTATAATAGTGCAGAAGTAAATGAAGCAACATCCATGAAAACAGGAGTTGCGGATCCAGATAAAGAAACTAGTTCATATGAAGCAGTGGAGAATATGGGAAAACCACAAGATGAGATTCAATATGATAGAACGTATTTAATGCAACATTCTGATGAAATAATAGAAAGCTTTATAGAGCAAGGATATCAAAAGCATGAAGCTGTGGCAATTTTTAATTATATGATAGGAGAAGAAGAATTAACAGAAAAGCAAGCTAAAGATAGAGTAAATGACGACATAAAAGAAGTAAAACAAGAAGAAAGAACAGAAGAAGAGGAAGAAAGAACGCCTTGGGGAGATGCAGAAGCAAGAGATGCTAGAAGATAATTAAATTATTCATAAAACTCACCTTTATAAATATAATGTAAAAGGTGAGTTTTTATATGAAAAAGATAAAGGATGATTTTGGGGACAGGGGCAAAAAGCACCCCTTTAAAAATGATTATAATATAATAAAAAAGATAACATTTGCTTTTTTAATGTTTACTATATTATATATAAATACCATCTCCTACGCTAATATAGATGATAATGAAATAATAGATGCAGATGAGATAAAAAAAGAGACAATTGAAACTGTTGCAAAAAATGCAGATGAACTAAAGCTAAATGCAAGAGTAGGTTTAATATTTGACAGAAATTCAAAAACGATATTATATGAAAAAAACGGACTTAAGCAGGTTCCGATGGCAAGCACAACCAAGATAATGACAGCTATAGTAGTATTAGAAAATTCTAATCTAAATGATATTGTAACAATAAGTAAAAAAGCGGCAGGAACTGGAGGCTCCAGATTGGGATTAAAAGCAAATGATAAAATTACAGTACATGATTTATTATATGGACTAATGTTAAAGTCTGGAAATGATGCAGCCGTAGCTTTAGCAGAACATGTTGGCGGAGGAATAGAAGGCTTTGCAGACCTGATGAATAAAAAGGCAAGTGAAATGGGATTAATAAATAGTCATTTTGTGACTCCACATGGGTTAGATCAAGAGAAACATTATACAACAGCATATGAACTTGCATGTATGGCAGATTACGCACTTAATATACCAAAATTTAAAGAAGTTGTAAATTCAAAAAGTTATAATATTACAATAAATGCTAGAAGCAGTTTAATAGGAAATACAAACGAACTATTAGGAAACCTAAAAGGAGTGTATGGAGTAAAAACAGGTTTTACAAATGGAGCAGGCAGATGTTTAGTAACAGCGTGCAAAAGGAATGATCTAGATATCATAACAATAGTGTTGGGTGCAGATACTAAAAAAATCAGAACTTTAGACAGCATAAAATTGATTGAATATGCATATAAAAATTATGAAGTGATTGATATTGAAAAAAATATTAAAGAACAATTTGAAAATTGGAAATATTTAAATGAAAAGCGCATATATATAAATAAAGCAAAACAAAAAAACATAGATTTAGAGATTGAAAACTTAGACTATTCCAAGATTGCAGTAAAGAGAACAGATATTGATAATGTGAAAATAGAGATAAATTCACTTTACTATTTAGAAGCACCAGTAGAAGAAGGCAGAGTCATAGGTAGCGCGAAAGTGCAAATAGCTGGAAAAACAATAGCCAATTTAAGCATAAAGAATAAGCAAATCATAGAAAAAAAGAATATATTTGATTATTTTATAGATTTTTTATCATTAGTACCTTGACTTTTTTATGAAAATTTGTTATTATAAATATGCTTTGAAAAAAGCATATGCGGGAATAGCTCAGTTGATAGAGCGCTGCCTTGCCAAGGCAGAGGTCGCGGGTTTGAGCCCCGTTTCCCGCTCCATTTTTTATATTAAAAAATGGCACCTTAGCCAAGCTGCTGAGGTTGTTCGAACGCTAGTGAGTTACAACATCAGTATGCAGGGAGCGCTAGCGAGTCGCTGGTAAGCAAACTTATTCGTGACTATAATTAAATATTTTTGGCGCCTTAGCCAAGCGGTAAGGCACGAGTCTGCAAAACTCTGATCATCGGTTCGATTCCGATAGGCGCCTCCACAAAAAAATGAAACTTAATAAAGTTTCATTTTTTTATTGCAATAAATTGATAAACTCTTACGGAAATCTAATAAAAGACATAGTAAAACTTGAAAAAACTTGAAAATGTTACAAAAATGTAATATAATTGTAATATAATGCATAAAAATTAAATTTTAAAATGGAAAATGTATATCCGTAAGTATAAAAAATAGTGTTAAAAAAACGCATGTAACATAGGAAAAAACTGCTATTGACATTGATAAAATACGAAAGTAAAATATAAGTATAATATTATAACTAAAAGGAAGGTAAATCAATGAAAAGAAAAGGAATAATATTTATAACAATTTTGTTTCTAGTAACTTGTATGCTTAGCTTGTTTACTACAGTCAAAGCAGCTACAGGTAGTATGTATCTTAATATTAAACTATTGAGAAATTCAGGTTATGGATATAAACTTGCAAGCAATAACAAAAATGTATGGAAAATTTATGAAACAGATGGAAATGGTAATGATAAAGGTTTAAACAGTACAATATATTGTTTAAAAGGTGGCCCTGGATTTGGTTCTAGTGATTATGTATCAGGAACACCACAAGAAACACATTACACACAATATTTTAATTTAAAAGATCCAAACAGTATAACACCAAATCAATATAAGAATGTTTTACCAGACACTTCAAGTAAAGAATATAAAGCATTGTTATGGATATTAGACAACTGTTATGTAGCACCAAAAACAAACCCAACAACAGAAGAAGCAAACAGAGCAGTACAAGACAAAAAGAATTTATTGAATGCTGCAGCAGCATATGCAGAAGAAGTTTCTAATACAGATGTAACAATTAATGAACTAAATCTATTAACAGATGATGATATAGATGCAGTACAACAAATAGCAGTATGGTATTATACAAACCCAGAAGGAGACTCATATCATGTTACAAGTATTGATTTTTGGTTAAACAGTGTACAAGGAACAGAAAATAGTACATTTAAATCAATGATCAACTTTGGAGATGATGGATGGGATAGAGCAAATGCTTGCCAAGCATTATTTGATTACCTGGTACAAACTCCACAAAAAGCAGATTTCACATATACTATTAATAATAGTAACGTAACACCAAACCCAATAAAGATAGCTGATACAGATGCTAAAATTGTAAAGAATGGTGATAATTACATAGTTGGACCATTTAGACTACAAAGACAAGGAAATATAAATTATTCTTTTGATGCGAAATTTTTAGACCAAAATAATACTGTAATTTCAAGTATAACATTATTAGATTCAAACAAAGATCAAACAAATAAGTCAATCAAAAATTTAGTTGGAGAGGATTTTTACATTTCTGTACCAACAAGTGCAAATATTGAATCAATCAAGCTTGAAATATCTGGTTCATATACAACAACAAAATCAACATATTGGTCAGTAGAAAATCCAGATTCTGCTAAAGACCAACCAGTTGTAAAAGTAGAAAAAAGCAAGATAGATTTTAATGACAGTAAAACAGTTATAAAAGAAGAGGAAAAATACTTTGACTTAGCATTAAGAAAATTCATTATATCAATAAATGGTCAAGCACCATCAATTGATAGAACACCACAAATAGATGCAACAGAGTTAGCTAAACTAATTAGTGGAACTACAACAACAGCTAATAAAGTACATACTAAGGATCCATTAACAGTAAATAATGGTGATAAAGTAGTATACAAAATTAGAGTATATAATGAAGGAAAAATAGATGGTTATGCAACAGAGATTACTGATTATTTACCATCAGGATTAGAGTTTATACCAAGCTCAGAAAGTACAATAAATCAAACCTATGGATGGGCAAATCCATCAGGAGATGGAAAAACAATAAAAACAAGTTATTTGGCTGACAAATTAATTACAGCATTTAATGGAACAGAACTAAAATATTTAGATGTTGAAATTGAATGTAAAGTAGTAGCTCCAGCTCAATCAACAGACCAAAAACTAAAAAATATAGCAGAAATAACAGCACATAAAGATAAAGACGGAAATGAAAATGTAACTGATCGTGATTCACAACCAAACAATGTGGATTTAGATAATTATGATAGAACAAGCCAACAAGATGATGATGATTTTGAAGAATTAATAATGGGTGGAAAACATTTTGACTTAGCATTAAGAAAATTTATCATATCAATAAATGGTCAAGCACCATCAGTTGATAGAACACCTCAAATAGATGCATCAGAATTGACTAAATTGGCCGATGGAACTATAACTACAGTTAATAAAGTACATCCAAAAGATCCATTAACAGTAACAACAGGCGACAAGGTAATATACAAAATTAGAGTATATAATGAAGGAGAATTAGATGGTTATGTAACAGAACTTACAGACTATTTACCATCAGGACTAGAACTTGTACCAAATACAGAAAGTACAATAAATCAAACTTATGGATGGACAAATCCATCAGGAGATGGAAAAACAATAAAAACAGCTTATTTAGCAGACAAACTAATCGAAGCATTTAATGGAACAGAATTAAAATATGTTGACGTGGAAGTTGAGTGTAAAGTAGTAGCACCTACTCAATCAACAGATCAAAGATTGAAAAATATAGCAGAAATAACAGCGCATAAAGATAAAGATGGAAATGAAACTGTAATTGATCGTGATTCTCAACCAAATAACGTAAACAAAGATAACTATGGTACAACAAGCCAAGAAGACGATGATGACTTTGAAGATTTAATAATGTTTGGAAAATACTTTGATTTAGCATTAAGAAAATTCATTACAGCTGTAAATAACAAAGAAATTACAAATAGAGAACCACAAGTTGTCCTTGATGCATTAAAAGACGGAAGCTCAACAACAGCAACATATAATCATCCAAAAACACCAGTAAATGTATATAATGGTGACATAGTAACATATACTATTCGTGTCTACAATGAAGGTCAATTGGACGGTTATGTAACAGAAATAACAGACCATTTACCACAACAATTAGAATTTATAGTAGATGATGAACTAAATGCAAAATATGGATGGATTTTATCAGAAGATGGAAGAACAGTAAAAACAAATATAACATCTTCTACAACATCAAGTTTTGCAAGTAGAGACCAAATCTATGAAGATAGAACAAACAATACAGACAAAGTTTTATTAAAAGCATTTGACGGAAATGTATTAGATTATATTGATGTTAAAATTAAATGTAAAGTAAAAGACAATATTAGCTTATATGAAAAAATAACAAATATTGCGGATATTACAGATTTCACTGATAAAAATGGAAATGCTATAATTGATAGAGACTCACAAAAATCAAATGTAGTATTACCAACAGATGAAACATTACCAGAATACAAAGATACAGAAATAGAACGTGGAGATACATACATTGCAGGACAACAAGATGACGATGATTTTGAAAAATTGATACTTAAAAAGTTCGATTTAGCATTAAGAAAATTCATCACAGGTGTAAATGAAAAAGAAATTACAAACAGAGCACCAGTATTTACAAAAACATCAGATGGCAAATATGAATATGTACATCCAAAAGATCCAGTTGATGTAGCAAATGGAAATACAGTTATATACACATTAAGAATATTTAATGAAGGTAATGTGGCAGGATATGCTGAAGAAGTTAAAGATAATTTACCGGAAGGACTAGAATTCTTACCAGAAAACACAATAAACACTGCATTTAAATGGAAAATGTATAAAGAAGATGGAACTGAAACTACTGATGTAAAAGAAGCAAAATTTATTAAAACAAACTATTTATCTAAAGCAAATGAAACTGTTGAAGGAAATAATATATTAAAAGCATTTGATCCTGAAACAATGACAATGCCTGATTATAAAGATATAAAAATTGCATTTAAAGTAACAGAGCCAAATACATCTGATAGAATTATAATAAATACAGCAGAAATAGCTGATGACGCAGATGAAGATGGAAATGAAGTTGATGATATTGACTCAACTCCAGATAACAATGTTCCTGAAGAAGACGACCAAGATATAGAAAAAATTAAAGTAAAATATTTTGACTTGGCTCTAAAAAAATGGGTAACAGAATCAATAGTAACATACAATGGAAAAACAACTGTTACTAAAACAGGACATACAGGGGATGAAAATCCAGAGCCACCAGCAAAAGTTGAAATTCGTCAAGACAGAATCAATAAAACTACTGTAAAATTTAAATTTAGTATTAAAGTAACGAATGAAGGCGAAATAGAAGGATATGCTAAAGAAATAATAGACTATATTCCAGAAGGACTAAAATTCGTTGCAGAGGATAATCCAAAGTGGAGATTAACAGATGATGGAAAAGTACTAACAGATCAACTAAAAGATGTCCTTATAAAACCAGGAGAAAGCCAAACAGTAGAGATAATACTTACATGGATAAATGGAAAAAATAACATGGGATTAAAAACAAACTGGGCTGAAATTTATGAAGATTACAATGAACATAATTCACCAGATATCGATTCAACACCAGGCAATAACAAAAAAGGAGAAGATGATATCGATGAAGCACCAGTTATCCTAACTACTGCAACAGGTAATGCACCTACATATGCTACACTTGCATTAGCATCAATAAGCATGATTGCAGGAGGAATAGTTTTAATCAAGAAATATGTAATTTAACAATAAAAATAATGCTAAAGTAATTTTAGCATTATTTTTTGTTTACATTAAAAAGCGCTTGTGATATAATATTTTATGTGAAAATGTAACAAAGGAAGGTTGGACATATGAATCAAATTCTTGCTGTTGAAAATAAAAAGAAGGAAAAAGTTAAAACTAAAAAAATAAGAACTGGCAGACCAATAGAAATAAAAGGCATAGTGATGTTTTTTGCCGTAATAATTATGGTATTTGGACTTACTCTTGCAGGACAAGGCTCATATGCCTTATATAAAGATATAGATGACAGAAAACCAGAAAATATACCATATGTTACAATAGGAAGAGTAAATGATAAGGCTATTGTACAAATTAGTAGTAATATTGAAATTTCGAAGTTAGTATATTCTTGGAATAATGGAGAAGAAAGTGCTATACCAATTGGAAGTACTAATGCGAGAGAAGAAATTACTCTTTTAGGATATGACAGTGTTTTAAATCTTACAATAGAAGATATGAATGGTAAAAGAGTAAAATTTCAAAAACAATATTTATTGACAGGAGTAGATATTACAAAGCCAGTTGTTGAAATTGAAACAAAAGATGGAAACGATAAAATGAAGATTGTGGCAAAAGATGAAACAGGAATAGCATATATAACATATCAATGGGAAGATGGGGAGCCAGTTACAGTTAATGCAGATCAACAGGGACAAACAGAAATGATTGTACAAGTACCATTAACAGTAGGTTTAAAGAAAATAAAAATAATAGCAGTAGATACAAATGGAAATATTGAAGAAATTGAAAGAGAAATTACTACTTCTACTTCAAGGCCTAAAATGACACTTAGACGCAATAAACAAAAAATATCTATAGAAATAGAAGATAAAGACGGAATAAAAAGTATCAAAGCTAATCTTAATGGAGAAGAGTATGAAATAACGAATGTAAATAGAAAAAAAGTTAAAGTAGGATATTTATATTTAAGAGAAGGAAATAATACTATTTCAGTTGAAGTTACAAATGTAAATGACTATACAGAAAAAGCAACTGCAGAATTACAATATAATCCATAATAAAAGGAGACCAATAATGGCACAAGAGATTTATTTAATTGATGATGGAAATGAATTAAAAAACAAATTGACAGAGTTGTTTAAAAAAGAAAAAGATTATAAATTTAAAAAAGCTAAAACAACAGACATAGAAACAGTACTTAAAAATATTCCTGCTTTGATAATAATAAATGAAGATGGAATACAAGAAAATATCATAAAGTTATGTGACAAAATTAGAGCAAATGAAGACAATAGCATAACTCCAATAATTGTAATTTCATCAATAACAGAAAAACAACACAGGGTACAAATTTTACAAGCATGTGTTGAACATTATATAAAAGCACCAATTGATGAGGAATATCTATATTATACAGTTAAAAATGTAATACGCTTGCTTGATACAAACCGTAGAGTAAGTCCACTGACAGGATTACCAGGTAATGTTCAAATTCAAGCAGAAATAAAAAAACGCTTACTTAATAATGAACAATTTTCAATTCTATATATAGACTTAGATAATTTCAAAGCATATAATGATGTTTACGGATTTTTAAATGGAGATGAAATGATTAAGTTTACAGCAAGATGTATATCAAATCATTTACATGATACAGAAGATGAAGGAAATTTTGTAGGTCATATTGGAGGAGATGACTTTGTTGCCATTACTTCTAATATAAATTGTGAGCAAATATGTCAGAATATTGTATTGGAATTTGACCAAGGAGAACTTAAATATTTTAATAAAAAAGATATTGAAAAAGGATACTTAGAAGTACCAAATAGAAAATGTATAATAGAACAATTCCCACTTACAAGTATATCAATTGCAGTAGTTGTAGTAGACGAAGGTAGATTTAAAAATGTATTAGAAATAGGTGAAACTGCTGCACAAGTAAAACACTTAGCAAAGACCACACCTGGTAGTACATATGTAATAGACAGAAGAAAGCATGGTTCCAACTAGAAAAAATATAAGAGCTATTTACAATATTCAACAAAAGTGTTAATATAAAGTTAGTTATATAATGAGAAAAAATGGGGGAAGAAACAAATGAGTAAATGTAAAAAAATTTTGTTATTGCTAACATTGATGTTAATAGCAATAGTAGGCACAGTAAGTGCACATTCAGTGGACTTAGACCCAGAAAGTCTAATATCATTTCCATTTATAGTTAGTGAGGGAAAAGGAAAGATAACTGTAAAAAGTTCTGTAACAAACTATACATTGTATTATCAAAATGTAGAAATATCAAATGCAACTTATGATGAAATTAATACGATAAAGGAAAATGGAAAAGCTGAATTATCAACAATAAAAAAACAAATGAATTCTTTAAAAGAAGAATACAATAATTTAAAGACTATTAAAGACGAAAAATATACTACATATCAAAATGCAATAAGTAACAATTTAACAGAGGAACAAATAAATGTAGCTAAAACAGAATATGAAACAGCAAATACCAACTATACAAATAAAGTAAAAGAATATAATACCAAAGTAGATGAATATAATGCCAAGGTATCACAAATAAATAATCAAGTAAAGGATAAACTTCCAATGTACAATGATTCTAATTGGACTAAAACAACTGATGGAAGTTTCAAAGTTAATTTAACACAATTTTCAGGAAAAAAATCATTTTCTATATGGGCTAAATTAGTAACAGGAACAAATACATATTATGACCAAGAAATATATTCTATGAATGGTACTAAACCAACTGAAGTTAGTGTTACATCTGTAAGTTTAAATAAATCGACTTTAGACATTAAGGTTGGAGAAACAGCTACATTAACAGCTACAATAAACCCAACAAATGCAACAAATAAAAATGTTACTTGGAAAAGCGACAACACTCAAATAGCTACAGTTGATACAGCTGGAAAAGTAACAGCTATAAAAGAAGGAACAGCTAAAATAACAGTAAAGACCAAAGATGGAAACCACACTGCCACTTGTATAGTTACTGTATCTAAAAATGATGGCATTGTTTGGACAGATCCATCAAACATAAAATTCACAGTTACAGAAGATTTTTATCTAAAGGTAACTGGATTAAAAGAAGATGGAAAGTATTATGGATTTATATCTAATGGAAAAATAGCACCAACAGTTCCTGATACTGGATGGATAGAAAATGAAAATCTTCCAGTAACAAATAAACCAGGATTTTCAATTAGTAAATATCTTGAAAAATCTGGAGATATTTATGTATGGATATATGAAACACAAATAGTAAATAATGTACGTCAAAATAAATGCATTATTGAAGCGCAAAAAATAGAAAGACCAGCACTTAAAAAAATAGGAACAAGAATGAAATGTTACTTCCTTAATGAGGAGACTTCAACACATTTATTTGAGGCATATAATTATGAAAATGCAAGAAAAATAAATGTAAAAATAGGAAAAGTAACAGATAAAAGTATATTAAGAGCTATAAAAAATGGAGAAACAGATTGTTTACAAAAATTATTAGATTATGCTAAAAATGCAGATTCTATATATACAGGTACAGTTCCTCTAGGAAGGTCTGAATCTATAACAAATAAATTAAATCTAGTAAATGATGAATATTATTATGTATATATGGTACTAGATGATGAGAATGGAAAATATTTTCCAGTAGAAGATGTGTCATTATATCAAGCATTGACATATGAAAAAGATGGAAAAACGAGCAAGAACTTATTTGATTACTTAAATGATAATTTCAAATGGAACTTAGGAAATGATGATACTACAATTGACAACACAACAGCAACAGGAAAACTTCCACAAACAGGAGCTAGTATAGTAATATATGTTGCAATAACATTAGTAATAGTAGCAGGAGTAATATTTGCAATAAAATATAAAAAGTACAATATAAAATACTAAAAAATTAAAAGGTTCTCTTAAAAAATAGAGAACCTTTTATGTATTATAAAAATAATCCATTATACCATTATAAATTCCCCAAGCTAATCTATCTTGATATTCATCAGTTAAAAGCTGCTGTTCTTCTTCAGGGTTAGATAAAAATCCACATTCCACAATAGATATAGGAATTTCCACATGCTTTATAATATAAACATTATCAAGCTTCATAGCTACCCTTTTATTTTCTTTCTGAATTGAATCATTTAAATTTTGTTGTAAGCTCTTTGCTAAAACAGTACTCTTCTCATCATTCTGTTTATAAAAACATTGCCAACCATAATACTGTTGCTGAGGAATTTTATTCAAATGAATAGAAACAAAAATATCAGCAGAACTCTCATTACCAATTTTTACTCTATTATGAATATCAGAAATTTTCTTTTTTCTCAAAGTGTTTTTATCTAAGTCATAAATAGCATTTTCATCACTACGAGTTAAAATTACAGTAGCACCAGACTGTTCTAGCAAACTTTGGACCTTCAAAGTTATTTTCAAATTTGTTTCAGCTTCAGTGGTGCCATTACTCGATTGAGCACCCTCATCAGGTTTTCCATGACCAGCATCTAGAACAATAACCTTATTAGAAACCGGCAAAGAAACAGTAGGAACAGTTTTATCAGTATTTGCAATTTGAAAAACAAAAACAAACACACAAACTAACAAAATACTAGAAATAATACCCAATCTCTTTTTACTCAAAACAACCATAAACCCACCCCATAATCATATATATGAGATAATTCTAAAATTATGATTTTTGAATAAAAATTCCACTTTTTGAGAAAAATATGTGTAAACATATAATGCAAGGAGTGGAATTTTAAAATGCAATATAAAACCTTAATGATAAAAGGTGCAATTTTAGGTAAAAATCAATTAGAAGATTATTTAGAAAAAGTGGCTTCAAGCCATAATTTACAGAACTTTTCGGATAAAGAAACATACCCAATTCCAAGATTAAAAGAAAATTTTGAGTTAATTACTCAAACATATAATTTATTAAATGAACATGCAAAATTAAAAATACCAATACATTCAGCAGGAGAGTGGATTTTAGACAATTACTATGTAATAGATGAGGCAGTAAAAAACATAAAGTTAGAGCTTCCAAAACATAAATATACAAAGTTTTTAGGGCTAGCAAATGGAAATTATGCTGGCTTTGCTAGAGTGTATGTTTTAGCAAGTGAGATTGTAAATTACACAGATAATAAAATAGATGGCAAAAATTTAAGTGATTATATACAAGCATATCAAAAAAAGAAGACCTTAAGTATGGAAGAAATATGGAGCATAGGTATTTTTATGAAAATTGCCTTAATAGAAAACATTAGGCAAATTTGTGAAAAGATATATGTTTCTCAGCTCCAAAAATACAAAGTTGAAAATATAATTGAAAGACTTGTTGAACAAAAAAATAAAGATGAATTGCAGTTTACAAAGCTATCAGAATACAAAGACAAACTAACAAAACATACAGAAATGAAGTATCCATTTATTGAATACTTATCATATAAATTAAAAAAGTACGGCAAAAAGGCATATCCATATATATCTATTTTAGAAGAACAAGTAAATAGAGCAGGTATGGATTTAGATGAAGCCATAAAAAAAGAACATTATGAAATTGCTATAAACAAAGTATCAATGGGCAATTGTATTACAAGCATTAAAAATCTAAATAGAATTAGTATGCTAGAAATTTTTGAAAACATAAATGGCGTTGAAGATATATTAAAACAAGATCCAGCGAATGTCTATGAAAAAATGGATTATCAAACAAGAATAGTATACAGAAATGCAATAAAAGAAATAGCCCAAAAAACTAAGATTTCTGAAATATATATAGCAAAAAAGGTATGGCATTTAGCTGATAAAGCAAAAGGTGATAGACAAAAACATGTAGGATATTATTTAATATCAGATGGCAAAGGGCAATTACTGCAAGAGTTGACAGGCAAAAAAACAAACAAGTTATCAAATGATAAAAAAATTGCAATATGGCTTACTGTACTAAGTATTTGCACAGCTATAATTTGTATATTATTTGCAAGTTGTTTTTATGCAAAAGCACAATTTTCAGTATGGTTTGCTGTGCTATTAGGAGTATTGCTAATTATCCCAGTGCAAACCATTTTAGTGCAAATTGCACAATATATTTTAGGAAAATTTATAAAACCAAAGCCAATACCTAAATTGGATTTTGAAGCAGGTGTGCCGGAAGAATCAGCAACTTTTGTGGTTATACCTACAATTGTGAATTCTAAGCAAAAAGTGCAGAAAATAATGAAGAATTTAGAAAAATATTATATGGCAAACAAGAGTGATAACATATATTTTGCACTTTTAGGTGATTGCACAGCAGGAAAAAATGAGAAAGAACCTTTTGACGAAGAGGTTGTAAGTACAGGAATTGAAGAAGCGGAGAGATTAAATAAAAAATATCCAGATAATAACTTTCCAAAGTTTCATTTTTTATATAGAAAAAGAACTTGGAATACAGCAGAAGAATGCTATTTGGGCTGGGAAAGAAAAAGAGGATTATTAAATCAATTTAATGAATATGTTTTAGGAAAAAGTAAAAATGAATTTTTAGCAAATACAATTGAAAAATGCGAAAAAATTCCTAAAATTAAATATGTAATAACCTTAGATGCAGACACTGAACTTTGTCTAAATACTGGATTAGAGCTAATAGGTGCAATGGCACATATATTAAATAAACCAGTATTAAATCATAAACAGGACTTAGTAATAGACGGACATGCATTGATACAACCACGAGTTGGAATTTCACTTTTAGATGTGCAAAAAAGCTATTTTACAAAATTATATGCAGGTTCAGGTGGAAAAGACGCATATACAAATGCCATTTCAGACATATATCAGGACAATTTTGAGGAAGGAATTTTTACAGGAAAGGGAATTTACGATTTACAAATATTTTCTACTGTACTTACAAATGAAATACCTCAAAATACTGTGTTAAGCCACGATTTACTAGAGGGAAGTTACTTAAGATGTGGACTAGCAACAGATATAATGTTACTTGATGGATACCCTACAGGATATAATAGTTTTAAAGCAAGGCTTCACAGATGGATACGTGGAGACTGGCAATTGGTGCAATGGTTAGGCAGTAGCATTATAAATAAAAGAGGAGAGAAAAAGGAAAACCCATTAAGTATATTATCAAGATACAAAATTTTAGACAATTTAGTAAGAAGTTTATTGGAGCCAACAGTAGTAATATCAATGGTTTATGTAAGTATTTTCAAGCTATTGTTTAATATAAAAATATGGCCAATAATAACTTTGCTTGTGATAGCAACAATAATTCCAACTATTTTAGAATTATTAAACCGTATATTATTTAAAAAGGATCAAGAAAAACCACAAAAAACTTTTACAAAAACAATATCTGGGCCAAATGCAGCAATTCAAAGAGGATTATTAGCTTTAGGAAATTTACCAGACAAAGCATATTTTAGCTTAAATGCTTGTATAAAAACTTTAAGAAGAGTATTTGTTACCCAAAAACATTTACTTGAATGGATGACAGCAGAAGAAGCTGAAAAAAATGCAAAAAAGGACTTGTTTTCATATTATAAAAATATGATTTCAAACGTTATTTTAGGCGTATTAACACTAGCAATGTTATTTATATTACCATTAAAATTCAGCAATATATTTATACTTTTATTTGGACTACTTTGGACAATTACTCCTGCAGTAATGTGGCAAATAAGTAAAGAATATAAAGTAACGCCACAGCTAGAAAAATTAAATGATGCAGACAAAGAATATTTATTAAATTTAGGCAAAAAAACTTGGCAGTATTTTAAAGAATTTATAAATGAAAAAAGCAATTTTCTACCACCAGATAACTACCAAGAAGATAGAAAACCAAAACTTGTGAATAGAACTTCACCTACAAATATTGGGTTAGGCTTACTTGCAGTAGTAGCTAGTTATGATTTGGGTTACGAAAATTTAGAAGACACACTTAAATTATTGGAAAAAATGCTAAATACAATTAGTAATCTTCCAAAATGGAATGGTCATTTATACAACTGGTATAACCTAGATAATTTACAACCTTTAATACCAAGATATATTTCATCAGTAGATAGTGGAAATTTGGTTGGATATTTATTTACTTTAAAACAATTTTTACTAGAACATATTCAAGAAAACAATGTTGAAGCATTACTTTTAACAGTAGATACACTAATTGAAAACACAGATTTTTCAAAACTATATGATGAAAACACTCGCCTATTTTCAATTGGATTTAATATAGAGGAAAACAGTTTAACAGATTCATATTATGATTTACTTGCATCAGAAGCAAGGCAAACTAGCTTAATAGCAATAGCAAAAAAAGATGTACCAGCAAGACATTGGAACAATTTGAGTAGAACACTTACAATATTGAATAAATATAAAGGACTAATATCGTGGTCTGGAACAGCTTTTGAATATTTTATGCCAAATATAAATATTCCTAAATATCCGGGTAGCCTATTAGATGAGTCATGCAAGTTTATGCTTATGAGCCAGAAAGAATATGCTAAAAAACTCAACATTCCTTGGGGAATATCAGAATCAGCTTTTTATTTAAAAGACTTGCAAAACAATTATCAATATAAAGCTTTTGGGATCCCTTGGATAGGATTAAAAAGAGGACTTTCAGATGAAATGGTAACAAGTTCTTACGGAAGTATTTTAGCGCTTACAGAGGCTCCAAAAGAGGTTGTTGAAAATTTAAAAATATTAGAAAAAAACGGTATGTATAAACAATATGGATTTTATGAATCAATTGACTATACTCCAACTAGATTAAAAAAAGGTGAAAAATATGCAGTAGTAAAAACATATATGGCACATCACCAAGGCTTAATATTACTTGCAATAAACAACCTATTTAAGAATAATATAATGCAAAAAAGATTTATGGAAAACCCTGAATTAAAGGCAATAGACATTCTACTTCAAGAAAAAATGCCAGAAAATATAATAATTACAAAAGAGGAAAAAGAAAAAGTAGAAAAAATAAAATATGTATATGATAATAATTATTCAGTAAGAGAAATAACTAAGCCAAACTTGAAAATTCCACAAATAAATGTAATATCAAGTAATGAGTATACAGTTGTAATGAATGCCAAAGGAGAAGGCTATAGTAAGTACAAAAATATACTAATAAATAGGTACAAAAAAACAAATGATATTGAACAAGGAATTTTCTTTTATATAAAAGATGTAAAAACAAATAGAATATGGACAGCTAATAAAATGAGTTATATGAATAATGCAGACAAATATGTAATGTATTTTTCAGATGATCAAAACAAAATAGTAAGACAAGATGGTGGAATAGAAACAATATTAAAAACAAGTGTTATGGTAGATAGCCCAGTAGAGTTAAGAAGTTTAGAAATAACAAACCATGGGCTAGAAAGCAAAACACTAGAAATTACAAGCTTTTTAGAACCTGTACTTTCAGAACCAGCACAAGACTACAGCCACCCAAGTTTTAATAATTTATTTTTAAACTATGAATATTTAGATGATTTAGAAGCAATTTTAGTTACTAGAAGAAAAAGGACAGATAACGAAAATCAAGTATTTTTAGGTATAAAATTTTACACAGAAAATGAGACAGTAGGAAAGCTAGAATATGAAATAGATAAGGAAAAATTTTATGGAAGGAATGAATTAGGGCTTCCAATAGCAATAAAAAATTCAATTCCATTTAGTAACAATATGCAGTTGACAACAGAACCGATTGCAAGTATGAAAAGAACTATAACAATAAAGCCAGAAGAAAAGGTAACACTTAATTTAATTTTAGCAGTTGCAGAAACTAAACAAAAAGTAGAAGAAACCTTAAAAGAATTTACAAGCCAAGCTACAATTAAACACAACTTTGAACTTGCGAGAGCTAGTAAAGAAGCGGAAAATAAATATTTAGGAGTAAATGCAAGACAAACTGAGCTGTACCAAAAAATGTTAGGATATTTGCTATATAATAACCCATTAAAGACTCTAACTTGTAGCAGTATGGAAGCACCTGTAAGCAGGTTGTGGCAGTATGGGATTTCAGGAGATTTGCCGATACTGTTATTAAAAATAAAAGAAAAAGACGAAATAGAAACTTTAGAAGAAACTTTAAAAGCCTATAACTATTTTAGAGTGAAAAATATATTAGTAGATTTGATAATTATAAATCAAGAAAAATACAGTTATGACGGTAATCTAAGAGATGAAATATATAACAGTATTTCAAATGAGAATTTATCATATTTGCAAAATATAAAAAGTGGAATTTTTGTATTAGAAAATTTATCACAAGATGAGATAAACTTTTTTGAGTATCGTGCAAACTTAACTTTAAATGCAAGTTATGGCAATATATACAGGTATTTAAAAGAACTTGAAGATGAGTATCTAGATAGTATAAAAGATATACCATTTGAAGAAACACCAAGAATGGTAGAAACCATACCAGCTAAAAGAGAAAAATTAACAGAGCTAAAATATTTAAATGATTACGGTGGTTTTTCACAAGACGGAAAAGAATATATAATTCGTGTAAATAAAGATGAAAAATTACCAACAGTATGGAGCCATATCTTAACTAACAAGCAATTTGGAACTTTAGTAACAGAGGGAATGGGAGGTTATACTTGGTATAAAAATAGCAGATTAAATAGATTAACAGCATGGAGAAACTTACCAGTACAAGATGTACCGTCAGAAATAATATACTTGCAAAATGAAGAAAGTAAAAAAGTATGGTCTATGGGCTTAAATCCATGTCCAGACGATAATGACTACTATATCACATATGGATTAGGATATGCAAAATATCGCCATCAAAGTGATGAAATAAGTCAAAATTTAGAAATGTATATTCCAATGGAAGATAATATAAAGGTGCAAACTCTAAAACTTGAAAACAATGGACTAAAAAAGAAAAAACTAAAACTTGTGTATTATATAAAACCAGTGTTAGAAGAAGATGAGCTTAAATCAAATGGATATTGTACTTTAGAATTTATACCAAATTCAAATGTAATTTGTATGAAAAATACCGCCCAAGAAGAAACATTTTCACAATATTTATTTGTATCAAGCAGTGAAAAAATAACATCATATACTGGAAGTAAGCAAAACTTTGTGGGCAATGGAGGTTTAGCAAATCCAGATGGAATACGCCAAATAAAATTAGATAATTCAAACAGTTTATGGCAAAATGGAATAATTGCTATTCAATGTGAATTAGAACTAGAAGCACTAGAAAGCAAGGAAATTGTATTTACATTAGGTGTAGGCAAAACAGTGTTAGAGTGCCAAGATATAGCATACAAGTATTGCAATTTGAGCAAAGTAAAAGAAGAATATGAAAAAACTAAAAATTACTGGAGAGGCATAACAGATAATCTACAAGTAAGTACACCATTGGAATCTACAAATATTTTGTTAAATAGTTGGTTAATTTATCAAACTATAACTTCAAGGTTATTAGGAAGAACAGGATATTATCAATCTGGTGGGGCATATGGATTTAGGGACCAACTTCAAGATACAATTGCATTAAAATATGTTGATCCAGAATTTACAAAACAGCAAATAATAAAACACAGTGCACATCAATTTATAGAGGGAGATGTAGAACATTGGTGGCATGAAGAAACAATTAGAGGCATACGTACAAGATTTACAGATGATAGATTATGGCTAGTATATTTAGTAGAGGACTATATATCATTTACAGGAGATAAGCAAATACTAGATATTCAAACACCATATCTAACAGGTGCTATACTTGAAACAGGAGTTGACGAAAAGTATGATAGATATGAACAGACAGAATTAACAGAAAGCATTTATGAACATTGCAAAAAAGCAATAGAAATATCTTTAGACTTTGGAGAAAATGGCTTACCTAAAATAGGTTCAGGAGACTGGAATGACGGATTTAGTACAGTAGGAAATAAAGGTAAAGGTGAGAGTATATGGTTGGGATTTTTTATGTATGATGTTTTGAAGAAATTTATTCCAATATGTATAGAAAAAGATGAACCAGATTTAGCAAAAAAATATGAAGAAATAACAGAAAAATTAAAGAGAGCATTAAATGCTAGTGGATGGGATGGCAGATGGTTTAGAAGAGCATTTATGGATGACGGAAATGTTTTAGGAAGTATGCAAAACCAGGAATGTAGAATAGATTCAATTGCACAAAGCTGGTCTGTAATATCAGGAGCAGGAGACAATGACAAAAAATATATATCAATGGAAAGTTTAGAGAACCACTTAATAGATAAAGAAAATGGAGTGATAAAATTACTAGACCCGCCATTTTACAAAGGAATACTAAAACCAGGCTATATTAGCAGCTATGTACCAGGAACCAGAGAAAATGGAGGACAATACACACATGGAGCCATTTGGTCTATAATTGCATTCAGTTTGCTGGGCTTTGGAGATAAAGCAGGGGAATATTATAGAATGATAAATCCAATTGAGCATAGTAGAACGAAAGAAGCGGCAAACAAATATAAAGTAGAACCATATGTAATTAGTGCAGATGTATATACTCAAAAAAATTTAGCAGGACGAGGTGGTTGGACATGGTACACAGGTTCAAGTAGCTGGATGTATGAAGCAGGTATTAAGTATTTATTAGGCCTACGCATAGAAAATGGATACCTAAGTATACAGCCATGTATTCCAAGCGACTGGAAAGAATATAGTATAAAATATAAACATAGAAACTCTGTATATAACATTCATGTAAGTAATCCGAATGGTAAAAACAATACGGTACAAAGCTTTAAGCTAAATGGACAAGAAATGCCAGACAAGAAAATCGAGCTAAATTCTGCAGGTGGAGTGTATAACATAGAAATACTTATGTAAACTAAATTTGATTTATATAAGAAAAAATGGTATAATTAAGGTATTAAAATTTATTTATTAAGGAGATATACATCATGAAAAAGACTACAAGAACGTTGATCTCGGAGCTGTTGGGCATTCTCATCAGTTTATTTGGAATCTATATTATGGGTTCCTACATGGCAAAGGTTCTGCCTTTCGGAATCAAGGCAAGTGTGGATTCCACACTCTTTGGAGTATGGGCATACACCGGCTGGATCTTCGGATTTGCAATTATTGGTTATGGAATCGCATTGGCATTCCAGAAGCCCATTAAACGCTATCTGAAGAAACTGAATCGCAGATAATTGCTAAGAAAAGAGGGTTACGAAAGTAGCCTTCTTTTTCTATTACAAAATCATTTCAAAATTATTTCAAAAATGTGACAAAATTATTGAAAAAAACTTGTACAAAATTAGTTATTATGATATAAATATAGTATCAAAGTTATAAGTCTTAAAAGTAAGAAAGGTAGGGCTTTTTTGTGGAGAATAATAGAGGAAAATTAAAAAAAGAAGAACTAAATTTAGTAGAGGAAAATTCTACAGAGTTGAATTCCGTAGAAGAATCTAAAAAAACTATTCTTGTAGTAGATGATGAAAAACCAATAGTGGATATTTTAACATACAATTTACAAAAAGAAGGGTATGCTACTTTAGAAGCTAATGATGGAGAAGAAGCAATAAGAATTGCAACAGAACAAAAACCAGATTTAATTTTATTAGATATTATGCTTCCAAAAATAGATGGACTAACTGTATGCAAAAAATTAAGACATACACTAAATGTGCCTATTCTAATATTATCTGCAAAAGATGAAGAAATTGACAAAATACTAGGCTTAGAGCTAGGAGCAGATGACTATATAACAAAACCATTTAGTGTAAGAGAACTAATGGCAAGAGTAAAAGCAAACTTGAGAAAAGCTGAAGTTCAAGTACAAAACTCAGCAAATACAGAAAAACCTAAAAAAGAAAACGTTGTAATAGAATTAGGTGATTTAATTCTAGATACAGAAAGGTTTGAAGTTAAAGTTAGAGGAAAAATAATTGATTTAACTTTAAGAGAATTTGAGGTATTAAAATATTTAGCAAATCAGCCCGGTCAAGTAGTAACAAGGGAAACTTTACTTGAAAAAGTATGGGGCTATGAATATTATGGAGATATTAGAACAGTAGATGTTACAGTAAGAAGAATAAGAGAAAAAATCGAAAAAGACACATCAGCTCCAAAGATTTTAATTACCAAAAGAGGAGTTGGATATTATTTAGCAACCAACTAAATAATTACCAGTCTTTTCTAACCAGATTTGTACCTTGAAGGAAGGAAACCAAAAATGATAAAAAGTATACAAACAAAAATTATACTAATTTTTTTCATAATAGGAATAATTATAATTGGTGCATTATCATTTTTAAATATAAATAGTTTAAAGCAAATTGAAACAGCAAATACAGAAATAAAGACAATAATAGCTGAAAAAACATCACAAACATTATTAATAATGGCAATTGCAATAGGCGTTTTTGCCATTATTACTGTGTTAGTAGGGTATTTTATACATAAAGCAATAGTAAAACCAATAGACAATCTAATTGAAAACGCAGAAAAAATTGCAAATGGTGAAGAAGTTGAATTTAAAGAGCAAAATAAAAATCAAACACAAATATCAGAACTATCAAATGCCTTTAATTTAATGACAAATGAACTAAAGCAGAATTTAAATGAAGTAGCTAGACAAAAAAGACAAATTGAAACTATTTTATTACATATGACAGACGGAATTATTGCCTTTGACATGGAGGGCAATATTATTCATATAAACCCAGCAGCAATACAATTATTAAATTTAACAGATGAAAAAAACACATTTAATAGTATATTCACAAAATTTAATACAGATATAAACTTAGAGAAAATAGTATATTTAGAAAATTGGACTTCATCAGAACAAAGACTAAATATAGGAGAAAAATATATTAACCTATTATTTGCACCTTTCCAAGATGAAAGTGACAAGCCAGAGGGAGTAATAGTAGTAATTCAAGATATTACAGAGCATGTAAAACTAGACAATATGAGAAAAGAGTTTGTAGCAGATGTATCACATGAATTAAAAACACCTATTACATCAATAATGGGATATGCAGATACTTTACTTGAGAGTGACTATGACAAAGAAATGCAAACTAAGTTCTTAGAAGTTATTAGCTCAGAAGCTAGAAGAATGGCAAGACTTGTTACAGACTTGCTAGTGCTTTCTAGATATGATAATAAAAAAGTAACAAAAGAAGAATCTGTATTTGATTTAGGAGAACTAACGAAAAATTGTATTGATAGACTACGTTTTGAGGTGGAAAAGAAAAATCATAATGTTGAATGTTTTGTAACAGCAAATGTACCACCAGTAAATGCAGACAAATATGGAATAGAAAGAGTAATATTAAATATAATTTCTAATGCCATAAAATATACTCCAGAAAATGGTGTAATCAAAGTATATGTTGGATTCGTATATAATGACGCATATATTAAGGTTATAGATAATGGAATTGGAATTCCAGAGGCAGATTTATCTAGAATATTTGAAAGATTTTATAGAGTAGATAAAGCAAGATCAAGAGAACTTGGTGGAACTGGACTAGGACTTCCAATTGCAAAAGAAATTATAGAACAAAACAATGGAAGTATTGATATAAAAAGTGAAGCAGGAAAAGGTACTGAAGTTGTAATTAGAATACCAGTTTATAAAAAATAGAAAGAGGGTAAAAACATAATGACTATTAGTGACAAAACACGTGATATATTAGAGTGGATTTTATGTATTGTAATTGCATTTGTTTTAGCAATTGTAGTTAAATATTTTGTAGGAACACCTACAATTGTAAGTCAAGTTTCAATGAAACCAACATTGATGCCAGGGCAAAGACTAATACTAAATAGATGGATGAGAACAATAAATGAAATGCCACAAAGAGGAGAAATAATTACATTTGAAGCACCTAGTAAAGTGGCATATAGCAATAGCCTAGAAGTAAACTTACAAAATCCAGTAGCTAAATATGAAAAAGAACCAACAAATTGGTGGAGTAAATTTGTATACTATGTGCTAGAAATAGGGAAAGAAAGCTATATAAAAAGAGTAATTGCATTACCTGGTGAACATGTAAAAATTGAAAATGGTAAAGTATATATAAATGGAACAGAATTAGAAGAACCATACTTACAACCAAATGTAGTTACAACAGTTGATGCAAAAAACTATAATTATTTTTCTGAATTTACAGTACCAGAAGGATATGTTTTTGCAATGGGAGATAATAGAAGTCAATCTACAGACTGTAGAGCTTTTGGATGTGTTCCAGTAGAAAAAGTTGAAAGCAAAGTTTGGATTAGATTTTGGCCATTAAATTTATTTGGAAAGGTATAAAAATGTCTTTTGAAAATTTAATAGGAAATGAAAAAATAAAACAGATACTTGAAACAACAGTAAAAAATAACAATGTACTACATAGCTATATGTTTGTAGGACAAGAAGGAATAGGAAAAAACTTATTTGCAAAAGAGTTTGCAAAAATGATATTATGCAGTAATGAAACAAACAAACCCTGTAATCAATGCAAATCTTGTTTGGAATTTAATGGAGAAAGCCATCCTGACTTTTTACAAATAGCACCAGAAGATGGAAAAGCCATAAAAATAGAGCAAGTGAGATTTTTACAAGAAAAAGCACAAGAAAAACCTGTAACTTCAAGTAAAAAAGTATATTTAATATCGCAAGCAGAAACAATGACTAGAGAAGCAGCCAATAGCTTACTTAAAACTTTAGAAGAGCCACCAGAATATGTAGTTATTATTTTGACAACTTCAAATGAAAGCAAGCTATTAACAACAATAAAGTCAAGATGTATGAAGCTATATTTTGAACCAATACCAGAGAAAAAAATAATAAACTATTTAAAACAAAATGGTATAAATTCAGACATTACAGAAAATATGTTAAAACATTGTGAAGGTAGTATTGGCAAAGCATTAAAAATAAATGATTCAAAAGAACAATATATGCAAATAGAGCAGTTAATAGGCATATTAGATAAACAAGACATAACACAAATTTGGAGAAAAGCAGATGTGCTATATTCTGCCAAAGATGAAATTATTGATTTGCTAGATTATATGGAAATAGTGATATATAATGCTATAAAAAATAAGCATAAAGCAAATTATATAAATGGAATACAAATAATAGAACAGACAAAACAAAGAATATTAGCAAATGCTAATTATGATATGTCAATTGATAACTTATTACTAAAACTATGGGAGGAAGTTAATTGAAAAAGATAGTAGGGGTTAGATTTAGAAAACCAGGAAAAGTATATTTTTTTGATCCGGATAAATTAAATATAGAAAAAGGTCAAAAAGTAATAGTAGAAACTAGCCAAGGACAAGAAATTGGAGATGTTACTACAGGTGTTAGAGAAATAGAAGAATCTAGTTTAACAGCACCTTTAAAAAAGGTAATACGTATAGCAACACCCAAGGACATACAAATTGATGAAGCAAATAGAGAAAAGGAAAAAGAGGCTTTTAAAATTGCTCAAGAAAAAATAAAAAAATATAAGCTAGACATGAATTTAACTGAAGTTGAATATAAATTTGACAATAGTAAAATTATATTTTTCTTTACAGCAGATGGAAGAATAGACTTTAGAGAATTGGTAAAAGATCTAGCAGCTGTTTTTAGAACAAGAATCGAATTAAGACAAATTGGAGTAAGAGACGAAGTTAAAAAAATAGGTGGCAATGGTGTGTGTGGTAGAGAACTTTGCTGTTGTTCATTTTTAGATAATTTTGAGGCAGTATCTATAAAAATGGCAAAAGAGCAAAATGTTTCACTAAATCCATCTAAAATATCAGGAAATTGTGGAAGACTTATGTGTTGCTTAAAATATGAGCAAAACGTATATGAAGATAAATTAAAAAGACTTCCTAAAATTGGAGCAATTGTAAAAACAGAAGATGGGGAAGGAACAGTTGACTCAATACAAACTTTAAGAGAAATAATTCGTGTAAAATTTAAAGATGGAGATGACACTTTTTATAAAAGATACCCAGCATCTGAGGTAAAAATTATAAAAAATATTGGAAGAGAAGAGATAGACCCAGAAGAAAAAGAACATGCAAAAGAGTTAGCAGAATTAGAAAAATTAGAAAAACTAGATGAACGAGCAAAATCAGATGATGATGATATTTAATAAGAGATATAAAAATGAGAGGTGGTGAAATAAATGGCATATAAAATTACAGACAAATGTATCAGCTGTGGAGCATGTGCTGCAAGTTGTCCAGTATCTTGCATTTCACAAGGTGAAGATAAATATGTAATAAACAAAGACGCATGTATCTCATGCGGAACATGCGAAGGTGTTTGCCCAGTTGGTGCACCAGAACCAAACGAAGAATAAAATAATAACAAAAAAGCTCGGCTCACAGCCGAGTTTTTTTAGCTATTTGTTGTTTCTTCAAGTTTTAAAAGAGCTTCCCAACGTTTATCTACTTCTTTTTGAAACTCTTCTATCATCCATTCATTACCAGGTTTAAACATATGTTTAAAACGTTTTTGAGGTTTTAAAAATTCTTCAATAGGTAATTTTTTAGCAGGTTTATAATTTATTACATATCTGCCATCAATTACTTCATATAAAGGCCAATAGCATGTCTCAACAGCTAATTTGTTTATTTGCATTAACATATCTGTTGGATATCCCCAGCCTCTTGGACAAGGTGATAATACATTTAAGAAACATGGACCTTCTGTATAAATAGCTTTTTCAGCCTTTTCATATAGATCTTTAAAATTTGCATAAGCAATAGTTTGTGCTACATATGGTAAATGATGTGCCTCCATAACTTCTGTCAAATCTTTTCTGGACTGCATTTTGCCAGGTATAACTGTTCCAGCAGGTGAAGTTGTAGTATCTGCAAACTTAGGAGTAGCAGAAGAACGTTGAATACCAGTATTCATATAGGCACCATTATCATAACATACATATACCATATCATGACCTCTTTCCATAGCACCTGATAAACTTTGAATACCTATATCATAAGTTCCACCATCTCCACCAAATGTAATAAATTTAGTAGTTTTATCACTAGGCAATTTGCCTTGTTTTTTTAATGAGCGATAAGCTGCTTCCACACCAGAACAAGTAGATGCTGCATTTTCAAAAGCTGTGTGAATATATGAGTCAGTCCAAGAAGTATATGGATATATAAAACTTGAAACTTCCATACAACCAGTAGCATTACTAATTACTGCATGATCTTCTGGTTTTAAAGCTCTTAAAACCATACGAGCAATAGGTGGGGCACCACAACCAGCACACATTCTGTGACCAGCTGTAAATCTAGATGGCTTATTTGCCATTACTTCTTTTAAATTATATGCCATAAAATTTTCCTCACTTTCTTAATCCTACATAACGATATGGATTATCAATTTCACCAGTTTTAGCAACTTGTGCTAAATAATCAAATACTTCATGAATATTATTACTTGTAGTATCTCTACCACCAATACCATAAACATAGCTTACAGCAGGAACCTGCTTTTTAGCTGTATACATGCTTGAGATAACATCTTCATATAATGCACCACCCATAGCATTTAAAGAATCAGCTTTGTCCATTATTGCAACAGCTTTTAAATTTCCTAAAGCTTCAGCAATTTCTTCTGCAGGGAAAGGTCTAAATACACGAACCTTAACCATACCAGCTTTAATTCCTTTTTCTCTTAACTCATCTACAACTGTTTTAGTAGTTCCGGCAGTTGAGTTCATACAAACAACAGCAATTTCTGCATCATCCATTCTATATTCTTCAAAAAATGAATATTTTCTACCAGTCATTTTTTCAAAGTCTTTGGCAACTTCTAAAATAACTTTTTTAGCATTTCTCATTGCCTCAGCTTGTTGATATTTATGTTCAAATAAATATGATTGAACATCTAATGGACCAACAGCAATTGGCTCTTTATCATTTAATAAATAATGTTCTGGTTTATATGTTCCAACAAATTCTTTAACTTTATCATCTTCAATTAGTTCGATATTCTCAATTGAATGAGAAGTAATAAATCCATCTTGACATACCATTAAAGGTAATAAAACATCCTTATTTTCAGCAATTCTATGAGCCATAATTAAGTTATCATATGCTTCTTGGTTATTTTCAGAAAATAGCATAATCCATCCAGCATCTCTTACACCCATTGCATCTGAATGATCATTGTGAATATTTAATGGGCCTGAAACAGCTCTGTTTACTAAGCTCATAACAATAGGAAGTCTTAAGCTGGACGCAATATATATCATTTCCCACATATATGATAAACCATTAGCAGAAGTAGCAGTCATAGCTCTTGCACCAGCAGCTTCTGCACCAACACAAGCACTCATAGCACTATGCTCACTTTCAACAGCAACAAATTCTGTATCTACAGTGCCATTACTAACAAAAGTAGAAAAATATTGAGGTATTTCTGTTGAAGGTGTTATAGGAAAAGCAGCTACAACATCTGGATTTATTTGTTTCATAGCAATAGCGGCAGCCTCATTTCCACTTAATCTTTCTCTAATTCCCATACTATAATCTCCTTTACTCAGTCATTTCAATGGCATGGAATGGGCACACTTTAGCGCAAACTCCACAACCTTTGCAATAATCATAATTAAAATCTTCACGCTTTCCTTCTTTATTTACAGGAATAGCATCATCAGGGCAAACTGGAAAACATAAACCACATTGAGTACATTTCTCAGATATGTAAATAGGTTTAACACTTCTCCAGTCACCTGTTTTAAATTCTCTAGCATTACCAGCTTTATAAATATTACCACCAATAGTCATATCACAAGCTGGAGTATTCTTATCAATCATTTAAACCATCCTTTCTAAACTTTATTAACTTCTTTTAAAGCCATTTCTAAGGCTTTCATATTTCCATCAATAACTTCAGGTTTTTTAGCAAATTTGTGTTTAAATGAACCTTCCATATCAGCTAAAAAGTCTTTTTCTTCAATTACTCCACTTACTTTTACAATTGCAGCAAGCATAGGAGTATTTGGAAAATATTTACCTAAAGTTTCTAATGATATTTTTCTTGCATCAATAGTATAAACATCTCCGGTATATCCGTTAAGTAAAGGCTTTAATTCATTTCCACTTTTTGTAGTGTTTATAACTATTGCACCATCAGGTTTTAAACCAGCAGTTACATCAACAGCTTCTAACAAACTATCGTCAACAACTACTACATAATCTGGTTCATATATATTACTATGAATACGTATTGGTGTATTACTAATACGGTTATATGCAGTAATAGGAGCACCCATTCTTTCTGGACCATATTCAGGAAAACCTTGAATATATTTACCAGTGTTAAAAGCAGCATCTGCAAGTAAAAGAGAAGCTGTTTTAGCACCTTGACCACCTCTACCATGCCATCTAATTTCAATTAAATCTTTCATAGTTTAAGTATTCCTCCTTAAATATTTTTCAAGTATTATTTTATTCTTAAATAAGCATAATGTCAAGAAAAAAAGGTATAATATACTTTGGAAAAACAATTGACAATAATGTGTTTTTTTATTATTATATACATATAAAATGTAAAGGAAAGTGATAATATGCAAATGAAAAATAAAGTTAAAAGTGAAAAAGGTATTATGACAATGTATGTTACCATTGCAGTAGTAACATTTACAATAATATTAGTTGCACTTTTCTCGTTAGCGGTTGCTACAAGAAGAAATCAAATAAAGACACTTATAAAAGTAAAAGAAGTGTATGAGCAAGACAATAACAAAAAAGAGCAGATATATTTAGCAAAGAAAGAACAGATTGAACGACAATTGCCAAGAACAAAGGATACGGTACCATACTATCCAGATGATACATTTGAAAAAGATCCAGATACTAACTTAAATGATGGACTAGTAATACGAGATTCAAATGGAAATGAATATGTATGGATAGAAGTGCCAAAAAGTTTATATGCGGATAGTAGCTATAACACAAAAACAACAACAGCAGACCAGAAACCTACAAAATCAACAGATTATGATAAAATAGAATATTGTTTGCATAAATATACAGATTATTATAGAAGAAATAAATATGATGGAACAACATTAACAGATTATACAGATACATATTGTTCAGATGCAACAACAGGATTAACAAGTGCACAATATACAGACTTGAAACAAAAAATGTTAAAAAGCGTATATGAAAATGGAGGCTTTTGGGTAGGAAGATATGAGGCAGGAATAACAACAAATAGAACAGCAAAAGGAGATGTAACAGTAGCTCCAATATCAAAAGCAGGAACAGTAGATACTCCAGTATATCCGTATATTTATGTAACTTGTAATCAAGCCCAAACAGTGGCTAATATGTTAACAACAAATGATTATACCAGTAGTTTACTATTTGGAGTGCAATGGGATTTAGTATTAAAACATATAGAGGTAAAAGAAGTTGCTAAAGGGACAGCGTTAGCAACAACACAAAATGCATTAAGAAGTAATAGTACAAGTTGGGGGAATTATAGAGATGCAGGTTTTATAATAAATAGAGGCAAGTATGCAGACTGTAAAACTTGGAAGCAATCAACAACATGGACACCATATAACCAAACCACAAGTAATAATTTTGTGAAGAATGGTGTGAAACAAGTTCAGAGTAATACTAATGGAATATTATTAACAACAGGAGCAAGTGATGTATGTAAAAAGATGAACATATATGACCTAGCAGGAAATGTAGAAGAATGGACGTTAGAATATACCAATAATTCCGCTAATTCTTGTGCTCGTAGGAGCGGAAACTACCAAACAAGTGGTTCAAACATACCAGCTTCTAGCCGTAATTTAAACCCTGCGACTACCAGCGTCGGAACAGTTGGCTTTAGGACCGCACTTTTTAAATAACCATGACATTTTAAGATGAGAATACAACTGTGCAATTCTAATAAAATTTAGAATTGCACAGTTTTTTGTGCTCTACACATTGATTTTTACCAGAATCTGTTATATAATACAAACTGTTAATATTGCATTTTTAAAATAAATAATATCCAAATTTAAGGAGGAAATCATGGGAGAAGTTATAGTAATAACATCTGGAAAAGGTGGAGTTGGAAAAACTACAACTACAGCAAATGTTGGGTCCGCTTTAGCATTAAGAGGTAAAAAAGTAGTATTAGTTGATACTGATATTGGTTTAAGAAACCTTGATGTTGTAATGGGACTAGAAAACAGAATAGTTTACGACATTGTAGACGTTGTAGAAGAAAAATGTAAATTAAGACAAGCTCTTATAAAAGATAAACGTTTTGAAGAGTTGTTTTTACTTCCAGCAGCTCAAACAAGAGATAAAAGTGCAATAAATGAAGAACAAATGAAAGAATTAACAGAAAAATTAAAAGAAGAATTTGACTATATTTTAATAGACTGTCCAGCAGGAATAGAGCAAGGCTTTAAAAATGCAATTGCAGGAGCAAGTAGAGCAATTGTAGTAACAACAGCTGAAATATCTGCTATTCGTGATGCAGACAGAATTATAGGGTTACTAGAAGCATCTGAAATCAAAAATCCTGAATTGGTTATTAACCGTTTAAGACCTAATATGGTTAAAAAAGGTGAAATGATGGAAGTTGAAGATATAGTAGATTTATTATCAATTGACCTAATTGGTGTTGTACCAGATGATGAATTCATAATTACACAAACTAATAAAGGAGAGCCAGTTGTAACAAATCATAAAGCTCCATCTGGAAAAGCATATACAGAAATTGCTAGCAGAATATTAGGGGAAAATGTAGAGATTACAATACCAGGAAAGAAAGAAGGATTTTTTGCAAAAGTTAAAAATTTCTTCACAAAATAATACATACGGAGGTAGAACATGTTTGAAAATATAATGAACTTTTTTAAAAGTCTTGTAAAAAAAGAAAAGAGCAAGGAAAGCTCAGATACAGCAAAAGAAAGATTGCACTTAGTTTTAATGCAAGATAGAGCAAACGTATCTGCCGATTTCTTGGAACTTATGAAACAAGAAATAATAGAAGTAATAAAAAAATACATAGATGTTGATGAAAAAGAAATAGATGTGCATCTAACAAACAAGGCTAATGAGGATGGCACAGTTGGAGCACCTGCGTTATATGCAAACATCCCAATTGTAACAATTAAAAATGAAGCAAGAAAATTAAACGTACCAAAACAACAAGAAGAAAATAATAACGAAAAAGAAAAATCTAAAGAAACTGAAAATAAACCTAAAAAGGAAGAGAAAAAAGAAGAGGTAGAGGAAACAGAGAAAGTTAAAGAAGAAAATGAAGTTGATTCTACACAAGAAGAAAGCAAAGAAACAGAAAACACAACAAATACCGAAGAAAATAAAGTAGAAGAGAATAAAGAACAAAAAGTAGAAGATAATATATCTGAACAAGAAGATAAGGAAACAGAGACATCAAATAATTAAATAGAGGGTAAACATGCAAAAAAAGATGTTTAAAAATTTTGAGTGGGGGATTCTAATATGTACAATAATACTACTAGCAATAGGGTTAGTTGCACTGTTTTCTGCCACTCAAAATTCAGATTATGAGGAATTTAAAAAACAAATTATGTGGATAGGCATTAGCATTCCAGTAATAGCTGTAGTTATTTTTGTGGACTATGAAATACTAGCTAAAATATCTCCAGTTATATATGGACTAAGCCTTATTTCACTTGTAGCAGTTTTATTTACTGAGCCGATAAATGGAGCTACTAGCTGGTTTAATATAGGACCATTTTCATTCCAGCCAGCCGAATTTGCCAAAATTGCAGTAGTATTATTTATGGCAAATGTTATGGTAAAATTGCAACAAAAAGGTAGAGAAGAAATAAATAGATTTTGTAAGTTAGGAATAATATTAGCAACAGTTGCAGTGCCAACACTACTTATTATAAAGCAACCAGACTATGGAACAGCATTAGCATTCTTAGTTGCATTGATATTTATGCTATATGTAGCAGGAATAAACAAAAAATATATTATAACAGCTGTACTATTAGTAGTTATTTTGGTACCATTAGCATATTTCTTTATATTACCAGAGCATGCTAAAGCAAGAATAGATGTGTACCTAAATCCAAACTTAGATCCAAGAGGAGATGGCTACAACATAATACAATCAAAATTAGCAATAGGAGCTGGGCAAATATTTGGAATGGGACTATTTAAAGGGAATCAAACACAGTTAGGTTACTTATACCCAAAAACCACAGACTTTATATTTGCAGTTATAAGTGAGGAGATGGGATTTGTAGTTGCAGGAGCCATAATTGTACTATATGTAATACTAATTACAAAATCAATTCAAGTAGCAAAAACTGCCAAAGATGATTTAGGCTCATATATAGCAACTGGAATAGTTGGAATATTTTTCTTTCATATGTTAGAAAATATAGGAATGACAATGGGACTATTGCCTATTACAGGAATACCACTTCCATTTGTAAGTTATGGTGGAAGCTCAATGCTCACAAACCTAACTCTAATAGCAATTTTATTAAACATAAGCACCAGACGCAAAAAAGCAATGTTTATAGAATAAAAACAGATTGTTTTTTATTATACAGACTAGCATTTTTAATTGAATATTAGATATAATACTTTTTTTCGTTCCATCCCGACTACGCAAGAAAGCGTAACAACAATTTTTTGCAAACATCTTCAATGATTCGAAAAAATTTAGCAACGCTTTCTAGCTTGTCGGTCCCCACAGCCTCACTGCAAAAAGTATTATATCTAATAATAGAAAAAGGAAGATAAGATGTACTTAAAAGAACTAAAAATAGGAAATGTAAAACTAAAAAACAACATACTACTAGCCCCAATGGCAGGAATAACCAACCTGCCATTTCGCTTAATATGCGAAAAATTTGGAGTTCGGCTTAGCATATACAGAAATGGTAAGCAGTAAAGGGCTATTTTATAACGATGAAAAAACAAAACTATTATTAAATACAGAAAATGAACAAATACCAGTAGCTGCTCAAATATTTGGAAATGATATTGAGGCAATGTCATTTGCAGCAAAAGAACTAAGCAAAACATCACCAATAATAGATATAAATATGGGATGTCCTGCACCAAAAGTAGTAAAAAATGGAGATGGAAGTAAACTATTATTAAACCTAGAACTAGCAGGAGATATTATTGAGGCAGTTGTTAAAAACTCTCAAGTACCTGTAACACTAAAAATGAGAAAAGGCTGGGATGATAATAATATTGTGGCAGTGGAGTTAGCAAAAATAGCAGATGCAAAAGGTGTAAAAGCAATAACTATACATGGAAGAACAAGAGAACAATTTTATACAGGAGAAGCAGACTGGGATATTATAAAACAAGTGAAACAAGCGGTAAATATACCAGTAATACGGAAATGGAGATATAAAAACCAAAGAAGATGCATTAAAAATGTTTGAACAAACAGGTGTAGATGCAATAATGATAGGAAGAGCTAGTATAGGAAATCCATGGATATTTAAAGAAATCCAAGAATATTTAACTGGTCAAGAAATAACACCAGTATCTAATGAAGAGAAGTTAGAAATAATATTAGAACATATAGATTTGCAGGTTAAATATTTAGGAGAAAACACTGGAATAAAAGAAATGCGCAAATATATGAGCTATTATTTAAAAAACTTACCAAACGCAACACAAATGCGCCAAAAAATAAATCAAATAGAAACAAAACAAGAACTACAAGATTGCATAATTACATATTTTAAAAATATATAAAGCATAAGTGAATCTATTCGCTTATGCTTTTGCTATTATTATATAATTCGTCAGGACATATATCAGCACCATTAAGCCAACTGATTGATAGACCATCGATTTTTACAGTATTAAATAAAGCTTTATCGTTTAATTGCTCAAAAGCTTTATGAGTTAAATAAGGTTTTACATCAAAAATTTTCTTTTCTCCATTTTCAAATATAACCAATAACATATAATCTTCTAAAGGTTTTACATCTATAGCTTTAGGTCGCATAAAATCACTCCAATCCTTTTATTTTTAAAATTTCACCATCATTATTATAACAATACCAAGTTGCAATTAACTCGTCATTATGTATTTCCATCCAAGCCTGAACTAGTCTCAATTGCTTTAACGGTAAATTACCATTTATAACAGTACCATCAAGCGATAAAGAAGCTTCGTATTCATTGTATTTTACATGAATATGTGGTTTGTTGTGGTGTCCTCCTAATTCTTTGTATAGATAAATAAGAATACCATAGAATTGCGAAATTAAAGGCATATACACACCTCCCTTATTATAACATTTTATATAATTAGTTTCAATGAATTTAAATAGAAAAAAATAATTTGAATAAAAAAGCTATAGATGTAACAGTTAAATAATAAAATAAATGTAAATAAATGTCAACAAAAAACGTATGCCAAAATACGACAATATTAGACATGAATACTTTGAGGTTAAGCGAATATAAATTGAAATAGGAGTTGATCATATGAAAAATAAAATGATTTTAAAAATTACCATTGCAATTGTAGTTATAGCAGTAATTGCAATAATAATTTACTTTTTTTCTAGAAATGTTAATAAAAATTCAAAAATGGGAAATAATTTAAGTAACAAAACAAATCAAGAAATTGAAGAATATATTTTAAATATTAGCTCATATGAAGCAGAGATAGATGTAGAAGTTGAAACAAATAAAAACAAAACAAAATATAAAATAAAGCAAAGTTATGTTGCACCAAATATAGAAAAACAAACAATTTTAGAACCAAGCAACATAAGTGGTCTAGAAACAGTATATGATGGAAATACACTAAAAATAAACAACACCAAATTAAACCTATCAACTGTTTACCAAAATTATCAATACATGATAGAAAACTTTTTATGGCTGAACTCATTTATAGAAGATTATAAAAATTCTAGCAATAAAAAACTTTATGAAGAAAATAATATGATAATTATGGAGGTAACACTACATAACAATAATCAGTATGTTTCTTCAAAAAAGCTATTTATCGACAAAACAACAGGAAAAATTACAAAAATGATAGTACAAGACAAGAACCAAAAAAATCTAGTTTACATATTATATAATGAGATAAAGATAAATAGTTTAAAGAAGGAAGAAGTACTGGCGTTTAGATTAAATAATTTTTCTGTAGCACAGTATTAAGAAACACATATCTGCTTAAAGCTATTTTTTTATCTTTGCTAATCCTTAAAATATATCAAAACTGGAAGAATATTGGGAGTGAAGAAAATGGTAATAAAAAGAGGAGATATGTTTTATGCAGATTTGAGTCCTGTAATTGGTTCAGAACAAGGTGGAGTGAGACCAGTGCTTATAATACAAAATGATGTTGGAAATAAGCATAGCCCAACTGTGATAGCGGCAGCTATAACATCACAAACAGGAAAAACTAAATTACCAACACACATTGAAATAGAACCAGAAAAGAGTGGCTTAAAAGCAGATTCTGTTATCTTAACAGAGCAAATAAGAACAATAGATAAAAGTAGACTAAAGGAAAAAATAGGGCATATTGATGATAATCATATAATGTCACAAATAAATAGCGCTTTAGGTGTAAGCTTTGGATTAGACTAAAACCGTTATGAAAATATTCATAACGGTTTTAATGTATATAATCTTCCGGCTATGCTGGTAGTTAATTCTTCATATACAGTAATTGTGAACAATGGAAAAGTTATTCAAATTGCTGATAATTCAATTGATTTTGAGATGCGAAATATAAATACAGATTTTAATATGAATGATGCAACAATTGCAAAAGAAGCTGCGACAAGTGATACGGTTAGACAAAACATTTATACCTGTATTGATAATTCTACCAATATTGCACCTATTACAATACGACAACAGGATTTACGAAAATTTATAGATTTGAATACGGGAAAAAATTTATTCAAGTATTTACAACTTATGGATATTTTGGTTCGACAGCTATTGCGGGCACTCAATATGATTATGAAGTAGAGTGATTTTTAAAGTTAAATATGATTAAGGGATGAATTATCTCTTAATCATATTTAGCGGTTATGCGTAATAATTCAAGTGATAGACATAGCAAAGAGTTAAGCTATGTCAATGACTGGTACTAATATTTAAAAATATTTATTTATTATTTCATTTAGTTGGTTATTTTGAGACGTAGATAATATTGCTTCTGTTTTGTCATCACAACTAATATGGTATCTACCATCACCTGCTTCAATATTATAGGTCATAAATACACTTTCATTCTCATTAATATATTTAATAGAGTATATTACCTCATTATTACATGTTTTGGGAATAAAATTTAATGTTTCTATTAATGTTAAAACTTGATACATTTCTTTTATAGTTAAAGTATATGATTTGTTCGAATTTTCACTTTTCTTAGGTGTTTTTTCAACTTCTATTGTAGCAACTTTACTGTTTTGAATTATTTCTATTTGCTGTTCTTTAATTTTGTCATATTTACTTATTTCATCGTCAAAATCACTGTACTTCATAGTCCACGTTCCAATTTTTATATCGTCATATCCTGAAATTGTATTAAAATCTATTACTTTATATCCAAGTCCAAGGTATTCAATAGTTCCACCATCCATTGCTATTCCTACAGGGATACAAAAAATTGGTATTTGATTATTTTTAACTCTGCTATAATCCACAATAAAGAAAAGAATGCCTAAAATAATTACAATTCCTATTATAATACTCAAAACTTTAAAAAGAATCTTCATAAATGTCACCATTTTTACCTTTCAATTAAAATAAATTACTAATTATTACCATTAGTATATTATAAATATTGCATAATTTCAATACACAATAAATATATTTGAAAATAAATTTGGAGAAGTAATTGTGCATATTGAAAAAATATGTTATACTATTATTGTATATACTAAAATGAGGGAGGATATTTTGAAGTGAATCAGATATTAGTAACAGAAAAACTATATGTGACTCCAGAACTGAAAAGAAAAAAGCGTATATATAAGATTGAACTTTTTCTATCAGTTTTTTTAATATGTCTTCTATTTTCCTATTACATATATGCCGAATATGATAGAAATAAAAGTGAAGAGGTATCAAAGGAAATACTTGCTGAAATTAAAGAACAAGTTGATACTACAGTAAAAAAAGATGAAAATGATAAAATTGTTGTTATTCTTGAGGTACCAGGAACTCAAGAAGATAACGAGGATAAAACAGAAAACCAAAATAATAATCAAACGAAAACCAATAACACTAAAATTGATACCAAAACATATACATCAAAAGATGGGGTGAAATATACAACAGAAGCAATCTTAAAAATCCCTAAAATAAACATTGAATATCCAGTGCTTTCAGCAACTTCAGATGCATTATTATTTGTATCCTTAAATAAATACTGGGGCCCACAACCAAATGAAGTAGGAAATTATTGCATAGTAGGACATTATTATGAAAATGGTAAAATGTTTGGAAAGTTACATAAATTAAAAAATGGAGATAAAGCAGAATTAACAGATTTATCAGGAAATACTCTTAAATATCAGGTATACAACAAATATGTTGTAGAACCAACAGATACAAGATGCACTAGTCAATTAACAGATGGTAGAAAAGAACTTACATTAATTACTTGTACAAATGGTGGAAAACAAAGACTAGTAGTAAAATTAAGACAAGTATAATATAAAAAAATAACCCAAAAATCACTAAAAAGCTGTACTTTTTGGTGATTTTGTGGTATAATAGTATTGTAGGGTTTGAAAAACCAAATATCCGAATAGGAGGATAAAAAGATGTTTAATGAAGAAATTTTTAAATTTAATATAGATAATATAAAAAATGATTTAGCAATTGAAGGAATGGATATAACAGAGAATGATGTTAATATGTATAGAATGTTAGCAGAAAATGAAGTGGCAATGCCAGAATTAATAAATATGATAAAAGAACAAATCTAATGTAAAAGTTGTCAAAATATTGACAACTTTTAATTTTTACTTTAAACTCATCTTAAGAAATGGTGGGAGATAATATGAAAAATTTGTATGAGGGTTCAAAATATTGCTATGAAAATAGTGGAACTTTAAAAAATAAATTAGATATTAGAGATTATAAACAACTAGAAAAATATGAGGCTAAAATCACTGCAGCCAAATCCTTAGGTTTAAGAATAAAAGGAATTACGGGTGATTTTGATAAAAAGCATTATATTTCAATTCACAAATATTTATTTGAAGACATCTATCCATTTGCAGGTGAATTTAGAGAAGAGAATATTGGAAAAGGTGAGTTTAGATTTGCAAGTTTTGAATATATTGAACCAGAATTAGATAGACTTTTGAATGAACTAAAACAAGAAAACTTTCTAGCTGGACTTTCAAAACAGGAACTAGCAAAAAGATTAGCATATTATTTGTCAGAACTAAATGTTTTACATCCATTTAGAGAAGGAAATGGAAGAACAAACAGAGAATTCATTAGGCAATTAGCTTTAAAAAATGGATATGTTTTAAACTTAAAAAATACACCACCACAAGAAGTACTGGATGCAAGTATAAAGTCAGTTATAGATACTACTGATCTAGAAAAAATTATAGAAGAAATGTTAGAAAAAAAATAAAGTTATTAAAAGAGCCATTGGGGACGGAGAATTTTGGCACGTTTTGCATTAAAATGAAGTAAATTCAATTAAGTAAAAAACGTGCCAAAATTCTCCGTCCCCAATGGCTTTTTTTTATTTTAAAATTTTTTTAACTTTTTTTCAAAAAACACTTGATATTTTTAATATCTTATATTAAAATCTAATTGAAGTGGAGAGAAGTGGTAGAAAGTGGAACAAAATGTTAGCGAGGTGAGTAAAAGTGTTAATAGGTGAATATGAGCATTCTCTAGATGCTAAAGGCAGATTGATACTACCTTCAAAAATTAGAGAAGATATGGGCGAAAAATTCATAATAACCAAAGGCCTAGACAAATGTCTATTTGGCTTCTCACAAACAGAATGGGCTAACTTCGAAGAAAAACTAAAAACACTTCCACTTACAAACAAAAATGCCAGAGATTTCGTAAGATTTTTCTTATCAGGTGCAATAGAATGTGAAATTGATAAACAAGGTAGATTTTTAATTACAAGTAACTTACGTGAATATGCAAAATTAGAAAAAGACACAGTAATAATTGGTGTAGGTACTAGAATTGAAATTTGGGATAAAGAAAAATGGAAATCTTATAATAGTGACGAAAATATTTCAGCAGATGAAATAGCAGAAAATATGACAATGCTTGGTATATAACTTGCAAAAGTCTATATAAGCACAAAAGAAAATTTTAAAGATACAAAAGATTAAACTTACTAAAGAAAAAATCATACAAAAGATAAATTATACTAAAGATTAGATACCTACAAAAGATAAATTATACTAAAGATTAGATACCTACAAAAAATAAACTTTACTAAAGATAAAGGAAATAAGGTCTTACAAAAGATTTTAATTTCAAAAGAAAAAATATTTAAATAACTAAAGTGAAAAATATAAATTTACTAAAGATTGTTTGAAAAATTTCCATACCCTACAAAAGAAGGTTAAAAACCATGAAAAACACAAAAGAAAAAATACTAAAATAAAAACATAATAGTTGGTATAAATCATACCAACTTATTATGCTATTTTAGAGATAGAACTATGCCAGTGAAAGGATTATACAAAACAGATGGAATTTAAACATGAACCAGTTTTATTAAAAGAATGTATACAAGCACTTGAAATAAAAAAAGATGGTATTTATGTAGATGGTACATTGGGTGGAGCTGGACATAGTGAAGAAATTTTAAAAAATCTATCAGAAAATGGAAAACTAATTGGAATTGATAGGGATGAGGAAGCATTAAAAGCTGCCTCAAAAAGATTAGAAAAATATAAAAATGTAAGTTATGTTCATGGAAATCATGATGATATAAGGCAAATATTAGATGAACTTAATATAGATAAAGTTGATGGTATTTTATTAGATTTAGGAGTTTCGTCATATCAGTTAGACGAAAGAGCAAGGGGTTTTAGCTACATAGGAGACGGTAAACTAGATATGAGAATGGACACATCAAGTGGAATAACAGCTAAAGATGTAGTAAATACTTATACAGAAGAAAAGTTGGCAAATATAATATGGGAATATGGAGAAGAAAAATTTAGCAGACAAATAGCTAAAAATATCTGTAAATTCCGTGAAGAAAAGCCAATTGAAACAACAAAAGAGCTAGTAAAAATAATAGAAAATTCTATACCAAGAGCTATGCAAAAGGATGGACATCCTGCAAAAAGAACATTTCAAGCTATTAGAATTGAAGTAAACAATGAAATCGCTCCATTATATGAAACCATAAAAAATAGTGTTTATTGCTTAAAACAAGGAGGAAGATTAGTAGTAATAACATTCCATTCATTAGAAGATAGAGCAGTAAAAAATGCTATGGTAGATTTACAAGGAAAATGTACTTGTCCAAGCGAGTTACCATATTGCGTGTGCAATTATGAATCGTGGGGAAAAATAATAAACAAAAAACCAATTATAGCAACACAAGAAGAACAAGAAAGAAACTCTAGAGCCAAAAGTGCAAAAGTAAGAGTTTTTGAAAGATTAGATAAAAACACATAGGATTTTAAAAATACCAAAAGAAAAGAGGTGAGAACTTATGGCATATAGACCAATGAAATATCAATATGAGACTAGCCCTAGAAAATTAAAACCAGAATATGAACCTATAAAAAATGATGATGTAAAAAAGAAATCGTCTACATTAAAACAAAAAAATAAAAAGTCTCAAAAACAAGCAAAATTAGAAGTAAAAACTATTATGTATATAGTTATTGGCTTTGCAATATTATTTGCCATAAGTTATAGAAACTCACTTATAACAGCAAGCTTTAATCAAAAAGAAAGTTTGAAAAAACAATTAAGCACACTTCAAAAAGAAAATGCACAAACAGAAATTAACATTCAAACTAGTTTGAATTTAACAAATATAGAAAAATCAGCATCTAGTATGCTAGGAATGAAAAAACTATCTGATTCACAAAAAGTATATGTTAGTCTTCCAAAAGAAGATTATGTAGAAACAGCAAGCGAACAGGTAGTGGTAACAGAAGAGCAAAATTGGTTTGAAAAAATAATAAATACAATTACAGATTGGATAAAATAATTAAAAGGATTAACTCAAAAGAGTTGGTCTTTTTTTTATTTACGTGAATAAAAATAAGAAGAGAAAATAGGAGTTTAGATTATGAAAAATTTAAGATATAACATAGACAAAAAGCAGTTATTAAAATGGAAAAAGAAGAAAAAAGAGGAAGTTATAAACATAAAGAAAGAGCAGAAATTAGCACAAAAAGATATTAAGAAAAAATTTAAACAAGAACTAAAAAATGAAAAAATAAAAGTAGAAGAAAGGACTAGTAGTATTTCTAGAAAAAAGAGAATGAAAAATGAAATTATAGTTTTATGGTTAGTGCTAGTTGTATTAACTGTTAGAATTGCATGGCTACAATTTGGAATGGGAGCAGAATTACAGTCTAAGGCATATGTGCAACAAACTCTAGATAGAAGCATAAACCCTAGAAGAGGTACTATATATGATGCGACAGGTAAAACGATTTTAGCTGTAAGTAGTACTGTAGAAACTGTTACTGTAAACCCAGTTAATATTTCAAAGGAAAATAAAGAAAATGTTGCTCAGGCCTTAAGCAAAATATTTGAATTAGATTATGAAAAAGTATATAAAAAAGTGACAAAAAGAAGTTCGATTGAGACTATTATAAAGAAAATAGATAAACAAAAAGCTGATGAACTAAGAGTATGGTTGCAAGAGAACAATATAACAACAGGTGTAAATATTGATGAAGACACAAAGAGGTATTATCCATATAATAATTTAGCTTCACAAATTATAGGATTTTCAGGAAGTGATAACCAAGGATTAGATGGAATAGAAGCTATTTATGATGAAGAACTAAAAGGAACAAAAGGTAAAATTCAAAAGCTTACAGATGCAACAGGAGGTGATATACAAAATACAGGCGAAAATTATGTAGAAGCAATTGATGGAAATGATTTAGTATTGACAATTGATGCTACAATTCAGGGAATTGCTGAAAAGTATTTAAAAGAAGTATGCATTGACAATAAATGTGTAGACGGAGGAAATATTGTTGTAATGAACCCAAAAAACGGCGACGTTTTGGCAATAGCAGGGTATCCAAACTACAATTTAAATGAACCTTTTGAACCAAGTACAGATGAATTAAAAGAAGCTTGGCCAAGTATGTCACAAGCTGATAGAAATAAAACAATGTTATCACTCTGGAGAAATAAAGCAGTAACAGATACTTATGAACCAGGATCAGTTTTCAAACTAATTACAGCATCTGCATCACTTCAAGAAGGAATTACAACACCTGATAAAAAAGGAGAATTTTGCTGTACAGGTGGAATAGAAATAGTAGGTGTTAGAATTAAATGTTGGAGATATTATAGACCACATGGACCAGAATCTTTGAGAGATGCACTAATGAATTCATGTAACCCAGTATTTATAGGACTAGGACAAAAATTGGGAGTACATACATATTATCAATATTTGAAAAAGTACGGATTACTTGATAGAACTGGTATAGACCTTCCGGGTGAGGCTACAAGTATATTCTTAAAAGAGGATAAAGTTGGACCAGTAGAATTAGCAACAATAGCCTTTGGTCAAAGATTTGAAATTACACCAATACAACTTGCAACAGCAGTAAGTACAATTGCAAATGGTGGAGTGAAAGTAAGTCCGAGAGTAGTTAAACAAATTATAAATAGTGAAACAGGAGAAGTAAAAGATGTTCCTGTAAAAACTGGAGAAAGAGTAATTTCAAAAAAACATGCAGATGAAATGCTAAATATGATGGAATCAGTAGTTGCTTTAGGAACAGGAAAAAGAGCTCAAGTAAAAGGATATAGAGTAGGAGGAAAAACCGGAACTTCAGAAGATGGTGTTAATACAAATAAATATATTGCTTCATTTTTGGGAGTAGCACCAATATCAGATCCAACAGTAATAGTTCTTGTGACTTTATATGATCCAAAAGGAGAAGGAGGTCATCAAGGAGGTGTGGTTGCAGCACCTGTTGGAGGGCAAGTGTTATCAGAGGTTTTACCATATTTAGAGCTAAATAAAGATGACGAAAAAGAAGAAGATATTAGAAAACAAGTGGAAGTTCCAAATGTTGAAGGATTAACGATAAAGGAAGCAACTAAAATATTAAAGGATTTAAATTTAAACATACAAATAGAAAATGAACCTGAAAACTTGGATAAGGAAAATACAATAGTTAGAGAACAAGTGCCCAAAAAAGGCATTAAAGTTTATGAAGGTACAAAGGTTATTATAAAAATTTAGCAAAAAAGCTATACAAAAAAAACATTTAATTATATAATGTAAACGTAAAAATGGAGAAAGAGAGTGTGTGCTATGGATTTAAAGAGTATATTATCAGGATTAGAAGGTCTAAAAGTAAAAGGAAGTCTTGATGTAGAAGTAAATGAGATTAGAAACAGCTCTAATCTAGTACAAAAAGGAGATATGTTTGTAGCTATAGATGGCTTTGACACAGATGGACATCAATATATAGGTGAAGCAATACAAAAAGGTGCAAAAGTTATTATGGCACAAGCAGATAAAATAACTAAAGAAATGGTAAAAGAATTACCAGAGAATGTTACTTTTATCTTAGCACCAGATACAAGGCATGCAGTTTCAATTTGTGCTTGTAATTTTTACAAAAATCCATCTAGAAAACTTAAATTGATAGGCATAACAGGAACAAAAGGAAAAACAACAACCACTTTTATGATTAAAGAATTACTAGAAAAGCAAGGATTTAAAGTTGGATTAATCGGAACCATTTGCACATATATTGGAGATAAAAATTTAGGAGACAATGATAGAACTACACCAGAAAGTCTAGAATTACAACAACTTTTGAGCAGAATGGTGGAAGAAAAATGCGATGTGGCAGTTATGGAAGTATCTTCTCAAAGTCTAAAACTAGGCAGAGTTGATGGATGTGAATTTGAAATAGGAATATTTACAAACTTTTCAAAAGATCACATCAGCCCAAAAGAACATCCAGATATGGAAGATTATTTTGCATCAAAAGTAAAACTATTTACAATGTGTAAATATGGATATATAAATTCAGATGATATATATGCTAATAAATTACCTAAATTAGTACCAAGTTGCAAATTTAGCACTTATGGAATAGATAACCCCACAGAGTTATTAGCAAAAGACATTACAGTAACAAACTCAAGTGTTGATTTTAAAGTGAAATTAGACGGAAAAAATCAAAGAGTAAAAACTGGTATTCCTGGAAGATTTAGTGTATATAATTCATTGGCAGCAATAAGTGTTGCAACAAAATTTGGTTGCAGTGTAGAAAATATACAAGAAGCACTATTAAATGTTCGTGTACCAGGAAGAAGTGAGTTAGTAGATAATAAAAAAGAACTAACAATTATGATAGATTATGCACATTCACCAGAAAGCTTGGAAAATATTTTAACAACTGTTAGAGAGTACACACAAGGAAAAGTAATTTGTGTATTTGGTTGTGGCGGTGACAGAGATAGTGGTAAAAGACCTATTATGGGTGAAATATCAGGAGTTTTAGCAGATTATACTATTATTACTTCAGATAATCCTAGAAGTGAAAAACCAGAAGAAATAGTTGAACAAATAGAAAAAGGAATTACAAAGACAAAAGGAAGCTATGAGTGTATAGTAGACAGGAAAGAAGCAATAAAAAAAGGAATAGAAATGTTGCATAAAAAAGATATATTAGTTATTGCAGGTAAAGGACATGAATTAACACAAGAAATTAAAGGAAAAAAATATGAATTTGATGAACGTAAAATTGTACGTGAAATTATAGAAAATTTAAAATAAAACACAGAACAACTAAGGAGGAAATATGGAATTTCAAACCAAAATAATACTAATTTCATTAGCATTTAGCTTTATAATGGGGTTAATAACAATTCCAATACTAAAAAAATTAAAAGTAGGTCAATTAGAAAGAAAAGAAGGACCACAATCACATCTAAAAAAACAGGGAACGCCTACAATGGGTGGAATTATAATAATGCTTACATTATTGGTGATGGGGGCATACATTTGCTTTAATTACTCTAAATCAGCTAATACCGAAGAACAAAAAATTGCAATACATTTAATTCCACTTATAGCATCAACAATAGGCTTTGGCGTAATAGGGCTAATTGATGACTTGAAAAAACTAATAGGTAAAAATACAGATGGCTTAAAACCTAAATATAAAATGTTAGGTTTATTGATAGTATCTGTTGGATTTAGCCTATATTTAACTCAAATATTACATTTAGGAACAGATACATACATTCCGTTTTTCAAAACATCTATAAGCCTTCCAATATGGCTATATATTCCATTTGCTGTAGTTGTAATGTTAGCAACTACAAATGCTGTTAACTTAACAGATGGAATAGACGGACTTTCTACAAGTGTAACAACAATAATAATTACATGTCTAACTGTAATAGGAATTATATTTGGAGTAAAAGAGATAACAATATTTGGAACTATATTAATTGGAGCATGTTTAGGATTTTTAATATTCAACTTACACCCTGCAAAAGTATTTATGGGAGATACAGGCTCACTTTTACTTGGTGGTGCAATTGCAAGCATGGCACTTTACTTAAAAATGCCATTATTATTGATAATAATTGCTTTAGTGCCAGTAATTGAAACCTTATCAGTAATTATACAAGTTAAGCACTTCAAGAAAACCGGAGAAAGAATATTCAAAATGACTCCAATACATCATCATTTTGAATTATCTGGCTGGAATGAAAATAAAATAGTATCAGTATTTAGCTTGATAACTCTTGTGTGTTGTATAGTTGGATTATTTGCTATTTAACACCATTAAGAAAGGGAAGAAATAATGCAAAAAACAAAAAAGAAATCCACAAATTTCATAAACCAACCATTTGATTTTATACTATGTGCTGTAATATTCATATTGTTGGCATTAGGAATAGTAATGGTATTGTCAGCTTCAGCACCATCAGCATTAGCTGAAACAGGCAAAACTTATTCATATGCAAGCAAACAACTTTTAGCAGCCATTTTAGGTATATTTGGAATGTTTTTCTTTTCAAAAATAAATTATAATGTTTATAAAAAAATGTATAAAATGGCATATGTGGTTTCTGTACTTATACTATTACTAGTTCTAATTCCAAATGTTGGAGTTGAAGCAAATGGAGCTACAAGATGGATAAAAATTCCGATAATAGGACAGTTTCAACCATCAGAATTAACTAAAATAGGATTAATTATATTTTATGCAGGTTATCTAACAGAGCACAAAGATGAGTTGAGAGATTTTTGGAGAGGATTTGTAAAACCACTTTGTTTTATACTTCCACCAATTGCAGTATTATATTTAGTACAAAACCATTTAAGTGCATCATTAATTATTGGAATGATTACTTGTATAATGATGCTGATTGCGGGAACAAGACTTGTACACTTTATTATTGTTGGAGCAATAGGTGGAGGAGGTTTAATCTCATACCTGATATATAAAGTTAGTTCAGGAGGAGGGGATGACAGCTTCCGTATAGGCAGAATTATTTCATTCTTAGACCCTTGGCAAGACCTTACAGGAACAGGCTGGCAAGTAGTTCAAAGTTTATATGCAATAGGTTCAGGAGGACTATTTGGAGCAGGTTTAGGTGAAAGTAAACAAAAATATTTATATATATCAGAGCCACAAAATGACTTTATATTTGCAATAGTTGCAGAAGAATTAGGTTTTATAGGGTGCCTAATTATAATGATATTATTTGGAATTTTAATTTGGAGAGGTGTACTAATTGCAATAAAAGCACCAGATACATTTTCAAGCCTATTAGCTACAGGAATAGTGAGTTTAGTTGCAATTCAAGTAATACTAAATATAGCAGTTGTTACATCATCAATTCCAAATACAGGTATACCACTACCATTTTTCAGCTATGGAGGAACAGCGTTATTGATTTTATTATGTAGTATGCGGTATTTTACTAAACATTTCACGAGCGGGCTCAAAAGTATAAAGGGGGAACTAGAATGCGAGCAATAATAGCAGCAGCGGGAACAGGCGGACATATAAATCCGGGAATAGCAATAGCTAATAAAATAAAAAAAGAAGAACCAGACTCAGAAATAATATTTATAGGTACTAATCGTGGGCTAGAAAATGACCTAGTTCCTAGAGCAGGCTATGAGTTAAAACATATAAATGCTTATGGATTTAATAGAACAATATCATTAGAAAATATGAAAAAAATATATCAAACTTTTCATTCAATAAAAGAAGCTAAAAAAATAATAGAACAGTTTAAACCAGATGTAGTAATTGGAACAGGTGGATATATTTGTGTGCCAGTAGGGATGGCAGCTAAAAAGAAAAAAGTACCAGTAGTATTGCACGAAAGCAATGCATTTCCGGGTGTAGCAGTAAAAATGTTATCAAATAAAGCAAGCAAGATATTAGTAGGATTTGAAGACGCAAAAGCAAGATTACCAAAAGCAAAAAAAGTAGTTGTTACAGGAACACCTACTAAAGTAAAAAAAGTAGAAATATCAGCTTTAAGAAAGCAAGAATTGTTAAAGGAAAATAAACTAGAAAGCAATAAGCCAATAGTACTATTTTTTGGAGGAAGTCAAGGAGCTAAAAGTATAAATAATAGTTTATTGGAAATAATATCTAAAAAACAAAATCAAGACTACCAAATTTTATGGGCAGCAGGACCAAAACAATATGATCAGATAAAAAATGAACTAAAAGAAAAATATTCAATAGAAATTGACAATATACCGAATGTTAGCATAGTACCATACATTTATAATATGGAAGAAATAATGAATATTGTAGACTTAGTAGTTTCAAGAAGTGGAGCAATGACAATAACAGAAATAGCAAATGTGGGAGTGCCAGCAATATTTATACCATTCCCATTTGCAACAGAAAATCATCAAGAATACAATGCAAAAGTATTAAAAAATGTAGGAGCTGCTAAAATAATATTAGACAAAAACTTGACAACAGAAGAATTAAATAGTACAATATCAAACTTAGTGAAGGATAAAAAAGTTTTAAAAGAAATGGGCAAAAAAGCTCATACAGTTGCAATACAAGATGTAGAAGAAAAAATCTACAAAGAAATCAAAGAAGTTGTCTAAAGACAACTCCTTATACTTTATTAATTAAAGGAGAATTCAAATGGCAGACAAGCTAATTATTGTGGAATCACCTGCAAAGGCAAACACAATTAAAAAGTTCTTAGGTGGAAATACCAAAGTAATGGCTTCAATGGGACATATTAGAGATTTACCAAAATCAAAAATGGCTGTTGACATTGAACATGACTTTGAACCAGAATATATAAATATTCGTGGAAAAGGTGACCTGATTAAAAGTTTAAAAAAGGAAGCCAAAGCTGCAAAACAAGTATATTTGGCATCTGACCCTGACCGTGAGGGAGAAGCTATTGCATGGCATTTAGCACATATATTAGAAATACCAGAAGATAGCAATTGCAGAGTCACTTTTAATGAAATCACTAAAGAAACTGTAAAAGAAAGTATAAAGAAACCAAGAACAATAAATATGGATTTAGTTGACGCACAACAAGCTCGTAGAGTATTAGACAGAATAGTGGGATACAAAATTAGTCCAGTGCTATGGAAAAAAGTAAAAAGAGGATTATCAGCAGGTAGAGTGCAGTCAGTTGCTGTAAAGTTAATTGTTGATAGAGAAGAAGAAATAGAAAACTTTATACCAGAAGAATATTGGAATATTTATGCTGATTTATTAGAACCAAATTCTAAAAAGAAATTTCAAGCTACATTTTATGGAAAAGATGGTAAAAAGCTAGAAATACATACAAAAGAAGAAGTAGACGAAATATTAAAAAATATAGAAAAAGGCAAGTATATTGTAGCAGATGTGAAAAAAGGAGAAAAGAAAAGAACTCCTGCACCACCATTTACTACAAGTACAATGCAACAAGAAGCATCTAGAAAATTAAGCTTTACATTAAAAAAGACAATGTCTGTTGCACAAGGACTATATGAAGGTGTACATGTTGGTGAAAAAGGTACAGTTGGTTTAATTACATATATGAGAACTGACTCTACTAGAATTTCAGATGAAGCAAGAGCAGTAGCAAAAGAAGTTATTACTCAAAAATATGGCGCAAACTATTATGAAAATCGTTATTACAAAACAAAGCAAAATGCTCAAGATGCGCATGAGGCAATTAGACCAACATATATAGATTTAGAACCAGAAAAAATTAAAGATTATTTAACAACAGATCAGTACAAGTTATACCGTTTGATATATAACAGATTTATTGCAAGCCAAATGGCTAATGCTATATATGACACAGTTACAGCCAATATAGATGTAAACAATTACAATTTTAGAGCAAATGGACAAACTTTAAAATTTAAAGGTTTTATGACTCTATATGTGGAAACTATAGAGGGAGAAAAAGAGGAAGAGGATAACTCTATTCCAGAATTAACAATTGGCCAAGAAGTAAAAAAAGAAAAACTAGAAGCAAAACAAAGCTTTACACAACCACCTGCAAGATATACAGAAGCAAGCTTGGTAAAAGCTTTAGAAGAAAAAGGAATAGGAAGACCAAGTACTTATTCTCCAACAATTACAACAATTTTGGAAAGAAGATATATTCAAAAAGAACAAAAACAACTAATACCAACAGATTTAGGTAAAATAGTAAACAAACTATTAGTTGAAAACTTTCCAGATGTAATAAATGTTGAATTTACTGCTAAAATTGAAGAAGAATTTGACGAAGTTGCGGAAGGAAAAGAACCATGGAAACAAGTTATACGTGAGTTCTATGGACCATTTAAGGTGACTTTAGATAGAGTAGAAAAAGAACTAGAACATGTTGAATTAGTTGAAGAAGTATCAGACGTACCATGTGAAAAATGTGGAAGAATGATGGTAATAAAATATGGTAGATATGGTAAGTTTTTAGCTTGCCCTGGCTATCCAGAATGTAAAAATGCAAAACCTATTATAGAAACTATAGATGTACCATGCCCAGTATGTGGGGGAACAGTGCAAATAAAGAAAACTAGAAGAGGAAAGAAATTCTACGTATGTGAAAATAATCCAGGTACTTGTGAATACATTTCATGGAATCCACCAAAACCAGGAGAACCATGGACACCTGAGAAAAAAGAAGAAAAGAAAAAGAAAACTACTAAAACAAAAAAGGCAAAAACAACAAAAAGAAAAACTAAAAAATAAATTCAAGAACGGGGAACTACACCCTCGTTCTTAAATTATGCCATATTCCTTGAAAAAATAAATAACTTATGATATAATTACAACTTGATGAAATTTCAAGGGAGATTGTTATGTTGAATAAAGAAGAAAACTTTAAAGAAAAGGAAAATCATAGGGTATTTAAGCAGTTATTAAATAACTTTATGCAAAGTGAACAAAGCTCTAAAATTGAAGAGGAAAATATAAGTAAAAATATAAAAATTGTACCTAAATTTTTTTATGATAACTTCAAAAAACAATTAAAGGTGGAATTTAGAATAGGTGAAAAACAGCTATATAAACTTAAAAATCTACCAGAATTCTACGAAAAAATGTTAAACAATGAAGTATATCAATATGGAGCAAAACTAAACTTTATACATACTACAGAATCTTTTGAAAAAGAATCACAAGAAATTTTATCATTCTTACTAAAATATGCAGAAATTATTAAATACAGTAATGAAATGAATTACACATATTATAGAAACAATTTTATACCAGACAATATTTTATTATCAAACTCAGGCTTAGATGACATTTTTGAAATTTTGAAAAATAAAAATGTAGCTTTTCAAATAAATGCAGTAGAAAAAAATATATATTTTGCAGATGAAGAACCAGAAATATTCTTCAACATTACAGAAGTAGAAGGAAATAAATTTAAACTAAAATGCAATATTGATGTTTTTAGTTATGATATTTTACAAGGCAAAAAATATATATATTTATTATTCACAGACAGCTTATATCGTTGTGACAAAAAATTCGAAAACACTATTTTAAATATATTAGAAACCTTAAGAAAAAATTATACAAATGAAATAATTATGGACGAAAAAGAAGTAACAAACTTTTTTGCAATGATAGCACCAGAAATAGAAGAAAGTGTAGTTACAGACGATTTGCCTAAATATGTAAAAGACAAGTATATTCCACAAAAATTAGGAGTAAAGATATACTTAGATTATGATGCAAACAATAATGTTATAGCAGATATAAAATTCTGTTATGGTAAAAACGAATTCAATCCACTAATAAATCAAAACCTTGATTTTGCCAGAAATATGATAAAAGAAAATGAAGCACTAAATCAATTTATAAAAACTGGATTTATGCTTGATAGAAAAAATGCAAGACTAATTTTGGCAAATGACGAAAAGATATATCAATTTTTATCAGAAGAAATTGAAGACTATATGAAAAAATATGAAGTTTTGGTTACTGAAACTTTTAAGAAAAAAGAAATACGTGCTCCACAAATGAAATCTATTGGAGTAAGGATAGAAAACAATTTGCTACAAATAGATTTATCACAAATAGGAATTGAATTATCAGATCTATCAGACATAATGGAAAAGTATAAGTTAAAAAAGACTTTTCACAGATTAAAAGATGGAAGCTATATAGATTTAAAACAAAATGAAACTCTAAAATTTTTAGATGACCTAAATCTAGATATGGAAAATGGATTTACAAATTTAAAAGATGGAGTTATTACACTTCAAAACTATAGAAGTTTGTATTTAGAAAGATGCTTAAAGAATTTAAATAATGTTGAAGTAACAAAAGATGAAGCATATAAAAATATGGTAGAAAGCCTTGAAACAGAACAAAAAACTGTTCAAATGGAAATACCTAAAAATTTGAATGCAAGTTTAAGAACCTACCAGAAAATAGGATATCAATGGTTGAAAACATTAGATAGTTATCAATTTGGTGGAATATTAGCAGACGATATGGGACTTGGAAAAACAATTCAAGTTATAGCAGTAATATTAGACTACGTAAATAAAGAAGGAAAAATGCCATCACTAGTAGTATGCCCAAGTTCACTTACTTTGAACTGGCTAAACGAAACTAACAAATTTGCACCAAGTTTAAAAGTATGTGTAATTAGTGGTAATGCTATAGAAAGAGCAAAAAGAATAGATAAAATACCACAATATGATTTAGTTATTACATCATATGATTCATTAAAAAGAGACATTGAAATATATGAAGAAAAAGCCTATAACTTTAGATATATGATAGCAGATGAGGCTCAATATGTAAAAAATAACAATACGCAAAATGCAAAATCTATAAAAAAAATATTAACACAAACAAGATTTGCATTAACAGGTACACCTATTGAAAATTCACTTTCAGAATTATGGTCTATATTTGATTTTATAATGCCAGGCTATTTATTTAAATACAGAAGGTTCAAAGAAGCATTCGAAACACCTATAGTCAAAGAAGAAAGTGAAGCAAGTTTAGAAAGACTAAAAAAAATGATAGAACCTTTTGTGTTAAGAAGAATTAAAAAAGAGGTACTAACAGAGCTACCAGACAAAACTATAAGTGTACTATATAATGAAATGCAAGAAGAACAGCAAAAGGTATATTTGGCATACTTATCAAGAGCAAAGAAAGAAATAAGCGATGAGATTAAAATGAATGGAATTGAGGGAAGCCAAATAAAAATATTAGCTTTGTTAATGAGATTAAGACAAATATGTTGCCATCCAAAACTATTTTTACAAGACTATGAAGGCGAAAGCAGTAAGCTTACACAATGTATAGAACTTATAAAAAACACGGTTGAGAGTGGACACAAAATATTACTATTTTCAGGCTATACCTCAATGTTTGAAATGATAGAAAAAGAACTCAAAGAAAATAAAATATCATATTTAAAGCTAACAGGCCAAACAAAAGTAGCAGATAGAATCGATTTAGTTGATAAGTTTAATGAAGACGAAAACATAAAGGTATTTTTAATATCTTTAAAAGCTGGTGGAACAGGTTTAAATTTAACAGGAGCAGATGTAGTAATTCATTATGATCCTTGGTGGAATTTATCAGCTGAAAACCAAGCAACAGATAGAACTTATAGAATAGGTCAAAAAAATAATGTGCAAGTATATAAACTAATTACTAAAAATTCGATAGAAGAAAAAATCTATGAACTACAGCAAAAAAAGGCAAAACTTGCAGACAATATGTTATCAACACAAAACACATTTATAAGCCAACTATCAAAAGAAGATATTATGAAATTATTTGGTTAAAATTTCCAAAAGATGTTGACATATTTTAAATAATGTAGTAATATAATTGTAGTAGAGAGTCAAATCTCAATTTAATAAAAGGTACAAGTAACTCAAAAAAACTTCCGTGATGCCAGTCACGGAAGTTTTTGGATATAATATATAAGTAATATGAGGTGGAAAAATGAAGGATTATATAACAGTAATTGGAGGAGGATTAGCAGGAACAGAGGCTGCTTACCAAATTGCAAAAAGAGGAATAAAAGTAAAGCTATATGAAATGAAACCACAAAAATATTCGCCTGCACATAGTAATCAAAATTTGGCAGAAGTAGTGTGCAGTAATTCGTTTAAATCAAATTTACATACTAATGCTTGTGGTCTATTAAAAGAAGAATTAAGGATGCTTGATTCACTTTTAATAAAAATAGCAGACGAAACAGCGGTGCCAGCAGGACAAGCACTTGCAGTAGATAGAGAAGTTTTTTCTAAGAGAGTAACAGAAGAATTAGAGAAAATGAAAAATATAGAAATAATAAGAAAAGAAGTAGGAAAACAAAATGTAAATAATGTCGATGATATCTTAATAAATGGTGAAATTAAAAGTGAACTGCAAGAAATGGCAGAAGACGGAATTGTAATTATAGCAACAGGTCCATTAACTTCGGATAAACTATCAAATGAAATATTAAGTATCACAGGTCAAGATAAATTGTTCTTCTATGATGCAGCAGCACCAATTATCGAAAAGGATTCAATAAACATGGATGTAGCATTTTGGGGAGAACGCTACGAACAAGAAAGAGAAAAAGACGAACCAATAGAAGAATGGCAAAATAGAATACAGTCACAAACAGAAGCAAGTTATCTAAATCTTCCAATGAACAAAGAAGAATATGAAAGTTTTTGGACAGCTCTAGTAAATGCTGAAGTAGTAACACTTCATGAATTCGAGAAAAAGGAAATATTTGAAGGATGTATGCCAATAGAAATAATGGCTAAAAGGGGAAAAGATACTTTGAGATTTGGGCCTTTAAAGCCAGTTGGATTTACAGATAAAAGAACAGGCTATAGACCATATGCACTTGTACAATTAAGACAAGACAACACAGAGGGAAATTTATTTAATATGGTTGGCTTCCAAACTAATTTAAAATTTGGAGAACAACAAAGAGTATTTAGTATGATACCAGGTTTAGAGAGTGCCAATTTTGTAAAATATGGAGTAATGCATAGAAATACATATATAAATTCTACAAAATTACTAGAACCAACATATCAATTAAAAAGCAACAGAAATATATATTTTGCAGGACAAATTACTGGAGTAGAAGGATATGTAGAATCAATTTCTTCAGGATTAGTATCAGCGTTAAATGCGATAGAACAATACAATCAAACAAATAAAGAAATTGTTTTTTCAGACTTAACAATGATAGGAGCATTGAGTAAATATATATCAACAACTAATGAAAATTTTCAACCAATGAATGCTAACTTTGGCATCTTGCCAGAACTTCCTGAAAAAATAAAAGATAAAAAATTAAAGTATTCAAAACTAGCCGATAGAGCAATAGAAGAAATGAGAAAGACAATACAAAACATATAAAATATTACGTATATATTACAATTGTGTTAAGTTTTAATTACAAATCACACGAATTTACATAATACAGTTGCAAGAAAAGGAAAAATGTGGTATAATAAAGTATGTGAAAAAATATTCATAATAAAGGAGTAATTTATATGAAAAAAAGAGCGTTAGACAAAGCGTATGAAGAAATTGATGCTAAATATAAAGATATGTCTGAAGAAGACATGAAAAAAGAGATGGAGACATTAAAAAAAGAGATTACCGGAAAAGAAAAAGCCTTAGAAAATCTAGATGGTGAAGCCAGAGAAAAAATGAAAAAAGATTTAGAAAAGAAGAATAATAGACTTAAAAACTTAGAAGGATATTCTAAAAATAAAACTCAAATTTCAAAAATTATAGACTATAGAGGAAGGTTGGAAGCAAAACTAGCAAATGTTATAGCAGTAAAAGATGATAGCAAAAAGGCACAAGCAAAAGCAAAAGACCTTGAAGCTAAAATAGGAAAATGCAATCTTGCTTGGAGAACATTATTTACTAACAAAACATGGGATGATATTCAACTAAGAGCAAAACAAACTAAAGGTAGGTTTACTAGAAAAAAAGACGAGGAAATAATAGAAGAGCCTATTGAAATAGAAGATAAAGAAATAAAAGAACAAATTGGAAAAAATGTAAGAAAAATACAAGAAGAACAAAAAGAGAAAAAGAATTTACCAGCAAAAGTAACAACTTGGACTAAAATTAAAAACTTCTTTAAATCAATACCAGCTAAGATAAAAGAAAAATTTGGTAAAGAAGATGTAATGGAAGAAGAAAAACCAACAAAACAAAAATCTACTAAACAACAAAAAGCTGACTTTTTAGATGCTCTTAGACAAAATGTAGATGTTGACTATAGGGAAGCAGTAAAAAAAGCAAAAGAACAAAAATATATAGATCAACACAAAGCAAAATCAAAAGAAGAAAAATAACATAAAAAACCTTCAATTAAAAGTTGAAGGTTTTTTGCTAATAAGTAAGAAAATACTGGAAAAACTGTTGACTTTTATAGAGGAAAATGATAAAATATAAACCGTTAGTGTAAAATACGCGAATAGTGTATTTCCCTAACGGTTTGTTTGTCACAAAAAAGTAATAATATAGCTTTTTTGTAGAATAGATTTTAGAAAAGAGGTGAAATTTAAGTGCCAACAATTAATCAATTAGTAAGAAAAGGTAGAAAAAGTTCTACAACAAAATCAACAGCACCAGCTTTACAACATGGTTACAATTCTATGAATAAAAGAATGACTAACAAAAGAGCACCACAAAAAAGAGGTGTATGTACTGTTGTAAAAACTGTAACACCTAAGAAGCCAAACTCAGCTTTAAGAAAAGTTGCCAGAGTTAGACTATCTAATGGATATGAAGTTACTTCATATATTCCAGGTATAGGACACAACCTACAAGAGCACAGCGTTGTTCTAATTAGAGGAGGAAGAGTAAAAGACCTTCCTGGTGTTAGATATCACATTATCAGAGGAACATTAGATACAGCAGGTGTTAAAGATAGAATGCAAGCGCGTTCTAAGTATGGAGCTAAGCGCCCAAAGAAGTAGAAATTTGAAATGGTGCGTATAATTTATTACTAGTTTAAGGTACTTAAATTTATAATACATTATATAGCGCTATACGGAAAAGCATTAAGGCTTTTCAGAGTACCTATCATACGGTTTAGTATGAAATAATAAAAGGAGGGAAGAATAGTGCCAAGAAAAGGATTTATAGCAAAAAGAGAAGTTTTACCAGATCCAATATATAATAGCAAAGTTGTTACAAAATTAGTTAACAATGTTATGCTAGATGGTAAAAAAACAGTTGCTCAAGGTATAGTTTATGATGCATTTGACATCATTAAAGAAAAAGAGCAAAAAGATCCACTAGAAGTTTTCCAAGCAGCACTTGAAAATGTAATGCCAGTTCTAGAAGTTAAAGCTAGAAGAATTGGTGGTGCTACATACCAAGTACCAATCGAAATTAGACCAGAAAGAAGACAAACTTTAGGTTTAAGATGGTTAGTTGTTTATGCTAGAAATAGACATGAAAAAACTATGGCTGAAAAACTTGCAGGTGAAATTATGGATGCTGTAGCTGGAAACGGTGGAGCATTTAAGAAAAAAGAAGATATGCATAGAATGGCTGAAGCTAACCGTGCTTTCGCACATTATAAATTTTAATTATAAGCGTCGTCTAACTTTGTTAGCCATCGCATAAAGTTTCTTCGACATACAAACGTATAGTCTCAAAAACTTTAGCTCGGCTGCCTCGTTATACTCGCTTCTAATTAAAATTAAACGTATTTATATGGTACATTTAATTTTTTAGAATGTATCGAGAAACTAAATAAAAGGAGGAAAAATAAGTGGCTGGAAGAGAATTTCCTTTAGAAAAAACAAGAAACATAGGAATCATGGCTCACATTGATGCGGGAAAAACTACTACAACAGAGAGAATACTTTTCTATACAGGTAAAACTCACAAAATTGGTGAAGTTCATGAAGGCGCAGCAACTATGGACTGGATGGTCCAAGAACAAGAAAGAGGTATTACAATTACTTCTGCAGCTACAACTTGTCAATGGTTAGGACATCGTATCAATATTATCGATACGCCTGGGCATGTTGACTTTACAGTTGAAGTTCAAAGATCTTTAAAAGTTCTTGACGGTGCTGTAACAGTATTAGCAGCTAAAGGTGGTGTACAACCACAAACAGAAACAGTTTGGAGACAAGCTGATAAATATCAAGTTCCAAGAATGGTATATGTAAATAAAATGGATACTACAGGTGCTGATTTTATGCTTTGTGTAGATCAATTACACAATCGTTTAAAAGCAAACGCAGTTCCAATTCAATTACCAGTTGGAGCAGAAGAAAACTTCAAAGGTATTGTTGACTTAATTAAAATGAAAGCATTTATACACAAAGACGACTTAGGAAAAGAAATCGAAGTATGTGATATACCTGCTGATTTACAAGCACAAGCTGAAGAATTTAGATCAAAATTAATAGAAGCAGCAGCTGAACAAGATGATGATTTAATGATGAAATATTTAGAAGGTGAAGAACTAACTGAAGAAGAAATCATTAAAGGTATTAGAAAAGGTACAATTGCTAACAAACTTATCCCTGTATGCTGTGGTTCTTCATACAAGAACAAAGGTGTACAAGAGTTATTAAATGCAATTGTTAACTTTATGCCATCACCACTTGATATAGCTGATGTTAAAGGTGTTGATTTAGATGGAAACGAAGCAGTAAGAAAAACATCTGATAGTGAACCATTTGCAGCACTAGCATTTAAAATTGCAACAGATCCATTTGTTGGAAAACTTTGTTTCTTCAGAGTATATTCTGGTACATTAGAAGCTGGTTCAACAATATTAAATGCAAATAAAGATAAAAAAGATAGAATGGGAAGAATTCTATTAATGCACTCAAATCACAGACAAGATATTGATAAAGTATATGCCGGTGATATTGCAGCTGCAGTTGGTTTAAAAGAAGTTGGAACAGGTGATACATTATGTGATCCTGCACACCCAATTATTCTAGAATCAATGGAATTCCCAGAGCCTGTTATTGATATTGCTATTGAACCAAAAGATAAAGCAAATAGCGAAAAAATGGGTATAGCTTTAGCAAAACTTGCTGAAGAAGATCCAACATTCAAAACATGGACAGATCAAGAATCTGGTCAAACAATCATCGCTGGTATGGGTGAGTTACACTTAGACATTATCGTTGATCGTTTGAAGAGAGAATTCAAAGTTGAATGTAGTGTAGGTAAACCACAAGTTTCTTACAAAGAAACAATTAGAAATAAAGTTAAAGTACAAGGTAAATTCATCCGTCAATCTGGTGGTAGAGGTCAATACGGTGACGTATGGCTAGAAATGGAACCATTAGAAGCTGGAAAAGGAATTGAATTTGAAAGCAAAATCGTTGGTGGTGTTGTTCCAAAAGAATATATCAAACCAATCGAGGAAGGTGTTAGAGAAGCTGCTCAAAGCGGTATCTTAGCAGGTTACCCTGTAATCGACTTTAAAGCTACATTGGTAGATGGTTCTTACCACGAAGTTGACTCTTCAGAAATGGCCTTCAAAATTGCTGGTTCTATGGCATTCAAAGAAGGATGTAAACAAGCTAAATCAGTTATATTAGAGCCAATTATGAAGGTTGAAGTAACAGTTCCAGAAGAATACATGGGAGATGTTATTGGAGATATCAATTCTAGACGTGGAAGACTAGAAGGAATGGAAGCTGTTCAAGGAAATCAAGTAATTAGATGCTTTATTCCATTATCTGAAATGTTTGGATATGCAACAGACTTACGTTCAAAAACACAAGGTAGAGGTACTTATTCAATGGAACCAAGCCATTATGAAGAAGTTCCAAAATCAGTATTTGATAACATTGTTGCATCAAGAGCTAAAAAACAAAACTAAGAATATAAATCGAACCACAGATATACATAATTGCTTTGTAATTTATGTGGTTCGAAGTAACTTAAAAAAATAGTAAAAAATACTTGATTTTAGCTATGAAATAGTATAAAATACAAGTACTTGAAAAAAAGATTTTAATATTAAATTAAAATAAATGTAGGAGATTTATAAAAATCCCTAACAAAATTAAGGAGGAAAATTAAATGGCAAAAGCAAAATTTGAAAGAACAAAACCACACGTTAACATTGGTACAATCGGCCACGTTGACCACGGTAAAACAACAACAACAGCAGCTATTACAAAATACCTAGGATTACTAGGAAAAGCTAAATATGAAGCATATGATCAAATCGATAGTGCTCCAGAAGAAAAAGCAAGAGGAATCACAATTAACACAGCTCACGTAGAGTATGAAACAGACAAAAGACACTATGCTCACGTAGACTGCCCAGGACACGCTGATTATGTAAAAAACATGATCACTGGTGCTGCTCAAATGGATGGAGCAATTCTAGTCGTTTCAGCAGCTGATGGTCCAATGCCTCAAACAAGAGAGCATATCTTACTTGCTCGTCAAGTAGGTGTTAAATATATCGTTGTTTACTTAAACAAATGCGATATGGTTGATGATCCAGAATTATTAGAATTAGTTGAAATGGAAGTTAGAGACTTATTATCAAGCTATGATTTCCCAGGTGATGAGATTCCAATTATTAAAGGTTCATCATTAAAAGTTCTAGAAAGCACATCTACAGATCCTAACGATCCTGTATACGCTCCAATTAAAGAACTTATGGATGCAGTTGATAGCTATATTCCAACTCCAGACAGACCAATTGACCAACCATTCTTAATGCCAATTGAAGACGTTATGACAATCAGTGGTAGAGGTACAGTTGTTACTGGTAGAGTTGAAAGAGGTCAAGTAAAACTTCAAGACGAAGTTGAAATCGTTGGATTATCTAAAGAATCTAAGAAAACAGTTGTTACTGGTGTTGAAATGTTTAGAAAAACATTAGACCAAGCTGAAGCTGGAGATAACGTTGGTATCTTATTAAGAGGTACTCAAAGAAACGAAGTTGAAAGAGGTCAAGTATTAGCAAAACCAGGAACAATTCATCCACATACAAAATTCAAAGCACAAGTATACGTTCTAACTAAAGAAGAAGGTGGACGTCATACTCCATTCTTTAATGGATATAGACCACAATTCTACTTCAGAACAACAGACGTTACAGGTGTTATCGAATTACAAGCTGGAACAGAAATGGTTATGCCAGGAGATAACGTTGATATGACTATCGAACTTATTACTCCAATCGCTATCGAAAACGGATTAAGATTCGCTATTCGTGAAGGTGGACGTACAGTAGGTTCAGGAGTAGTATCTGAAATTATTGCTTAATTTAAATTATGTAATATAGAAAAGGCAAGGGTTACAAGAAATTGTAAAACCTTGCTTTTTTTATTGACTTTTTTAGACTTTAATTATATACTATATGCGTACCAAAGAGCAAAAATTATAGTAATATTTGTAGAAAAAAGGAGAGTTCTTTTAATGAAGAATTTAAGAAAAATATCACTAATGTTAATACTTACAGTAGTTAGTATATTATTACTAGCAGTAAGTTCAAAAGCAACTACGAAAGTAAAAGTAACAGGAGATGTGTTGAACATAAGAAAAGGTCCTTCAACTAGTACAAAAGTTGTAGCAATGCTATCTAAAGGCGTAGAATGTGAATTGCTTGAAGAAGAGGGAGATTGGTACAAAGTTAAGTACAAAACATATACGGGATATGTAAGTAAAGAGTATGCAGAGATAATAGGTGAAACTAATAATACAGAAGAACCTAAAAACACTGAAACAAACACTGATAATAAAAATGATACGGATAACACTTCTAAAAATGAAGAGAACAATACAACTTCAGATACTAATATAGATGAAGATGTAAAAGTTGTATATAAAAAATTAAAACAAGATAGTGAGTTAAAAATTTTACCATTGGTTTATTCAAGCAATATCGAAAGCTTAAAAAAGAATGCTGAAATGATATTGTTAAGTGAAGTTAATGGATGGTCATATGTACAAACAGATTCTAACTGTGGATGGATAAGAACTGAATACTTAGAAGATTCAAGTACAACATCATCTAATAATGGGAACACTAATAGCACAGACAAGAATGAATATACAGAAAAAACAGGATATATAAATGAAAGCTCAGTTAATATGAGAAAAGGAGCTGGAACAAGTTATAGTATAGTAAAAGTATTATCATTAAATACTCAATTAACTATAACAGGTGAAGACGGAAAATGGTATCAGGTTAAGGTTGGAAATACTACTGGATATGTTTCAAAAGACTATGTATCAGATACAAAAACTACTACAACTAGAGGAAATAACACTTCTAGAACAGAAAACAATACTGAAAAAACTACAGCTAGTAATACAAAAGTAGAAAAAGTTTCCAATACTGAAAATACAACTAAATCAACTGAAAGTGTTAAAAAAGAACAGGTTGAAGCAACCAAAACAACAGCTCAAAAGTCTGAACAAGAGACGACAAGTCAGAATGAAACAACAATTAAAAGTACAGACATTGTTGCATATGCTAAAAAATATTTAGGATATAAATATGTATATGGTGGTGATGGATCAAACGGAACATTTGACTGTTCAGGATTTACAATGTATGTATATAAACACTTTGGTATAAAACTTCCACATGCAGCAAGTAAACAATACAAATGTGGAAAAGGTACTCAAATTACTAAATATAGTGATTTACAAGTAGGGGATATTGTATTTTTAACAGATTATGAAACAGGTGTAGGAATAGGGCATTGTGGAATATATCTTGGAAATGATAACTTTATTCATGCATCAACAACTTGTTATGCTGTTGAAATATCTAGTTTTAAAACAATATATAAAGGTAGATTTTATTCTGGTTTAAGATTGATATAATTTATAGGGGCATTATAGAAAGGTTTAAATATGAGACCATTTTGTGTTGCCACTATTGGAGTAATTTTAGGAATTATAATAGGGCTATACTTAAAAAGTATAGCTTTTTTCATATGTATAATGATAATAATTATTAGTATAATACTTAAGTTGAAAAATAAATTAAATTCTTGTGTGATAATAATTGGTATATGTTTTATAGTATTTTGTATTTATACATTGATGTTGGAAAATAATTACACAAAAATTACAAAGAAATATGATAAACAGTCAATAACTATACAAGGAATTGTTGTAACAAACGGAAATGAGAAGAAATATAAAACGCAATATGAAATACAAGTAATGAAAATACATAATAATAACACAGGAGAAACTGAAAAGAGAAACTTTAAAGTGTTATGTGATATAAAAGGCAAAAAAGATGAAATAGGACTGAAGTTTGGAGATGAAATAATATTTAGTTCAAAATTTGAGGCACCATACACAGAAAGAAATGAAGGAGGATTTGATTATAGTCAATATCTAAAAACGAAAAAGATTGCCGGCAGTGTAATGAGTAAAAGTGAAAATATAAGATTAGTGGGGCAAAACAAGATAAATATACTAGCGAGAATAACAAATGATTTAAAAAAAGCTTTATTAAATAAAACATACAAGATTTTGCCTAAGGATGAAGCAGGACTGTGTGCAGCCTTATTATTAGGAGATAAAAGTAAGATAAACAATGATATAGAAAATAGTTTTAGAGAGGCGAATTTGTCACATATGCTTGCTATTTCAGGAGCACATATATCATATATATTATTAGGAGTTTCAACTGTTTTATCATATCTAAAAATTCATAAAAGATGGGCTAAAACTTTTATATGTATGTTTTTACTATTTTTTATGTTTTTAGCAGGTGGATCACCGTCAATTGTTAGAGCTTGTATAATGGCAATTTTAAATTTAGTAGCTGAAATGTTATTTGAAAAATCAGATACATTTAACAATTTAGGCATAAGTGCATTTATAATATTACTTTTTAATCCATATGCTTTATTAGACATAAGCTTTCAACTTTCATTTGGTGGAACTATTGGAATAGTCACATTTGTAGAGCTATTATATAATATTAGATTAAAGAGAAAAGGAATAACTAAAAGAAAGGATCAAGAAGAAAAAAATGGAAAGATACAAGGAAGGAAATATAGTGAATTCACATACAAAATTTTAATATATATAGAGCAAACTACTATAATGTCACTAGCAGCAAACATAGTTATTACACCAATTATGCTTCATAATTTTAGTTCAATTTCATTAGTATTTATAATTTCAAATTTACTTGCTACACCTATAATGGGGATATGCTTAATTCTTGGAATGATTTTTTTAGTTTCTCTAATAATTACCCCATTAGCATATGTAGTGGCATTTTTATTAGGACCACTATTAAAAATATTTATTCTAGTTGCAAGTTTTTCAAGTAATATACCATTCTCAAAAATTTTAATGCCAACGCCAAAGATATGGCAAATTCTAATCTATTATTTAATCATTATAATATATTTTTTCAAAGACGATATTCAAAAAGTTTACCCAAAAATATTAGATAATTATAAGAAAATAATTATATTTTTAATAATTTTAACTTTATTACCTTATGGATTAGCAGTAATTCCAACAAATAAGTTAGAAATTCATTTTATAGATGTAGGACAAGGTGATAGTATGCTTATTATAACACCATCTAAAAAGAAAATTTTAGTGGATGGTGGAGGAAGTGAATTTGGCACATTTGATGTTGGAAAGCAAACATTACTACCATATTTATTAAACAAGTCAATTATAAGCATAGATTATCTTTTGTTTACACATTTTGACTCAGACCATTGCCAAGGTTTACTTACGGTGCTAGAGAGTATAAATGTAAAAAATGTAATTATAGGAGAGCAGGGGAAAGAGTGTGAGAATTTTGAAAAATTTTTAGAACTTGTAAAGTTAAAACATACTAATAAGATTATTGTAAAAGCAGGAGATACAGTTACTATAGATAAAGAATGTAACTTTGAGATATTGTTCCCTGACACAGATTTGATAAAGCAGAACATCTTGAACAATAACTCAATAGTAGCAAAGTTTTGGTATAAAGATTATAGTGTATTACTTACAGGAGATATAGAAAAAATTGCTGAAGAAAAATTGATACGAAAATACAAGGATACGAAAAAACTAGAAGCTAATATACTAAAAGTTGCACATCATGGTTCAAAAAGTTCCTCAATACAGCAATTTCTAGATGAGGTGAAACCTGAAATAGCTCTTATTGGAGTTGGAGAAAAGAATACTTTTGGGCATCCAAATGACGGAGTATTAGAAAGGTTAGAAAATTTACGGTTGTGAAATTTATAGGACTGATTTATGTGGAGAGATAACTATTACTATAAAAAATAATAAAGTGAAGGTTAATAAAAAAATAGATATTGAAAAATAGCCCAAAAGTAGTATAATATATAGGAAAAATAGAAAAGGAAGCAAAAATATGTTATCAAAATATTCAAATCAAACAAATGGGATAAATGAAGAGGAAATACAAGAAGCAGCAAATGAAATAAAAAATGGAAACTTAGTATTATTCCCAACTGAGACTGTATATGGAATAGGAGCAAATGCTTTAGATGCAAATGCGGTAGAAAAGATATTTATAGCAAAAGGGAGAGCACAAGATAACCCTTTAATTGTTCATGTTTCAAATATCAAGATGGTGGAAGAGATAGTAGAAGAAATAACTGAATTAGAGAAAAAGCTAATAGAGAATTTTTGGCCGGGTCCACTTACAATAATATTTAAGCGCAAAAGCAATGAAATAATTCCTGATGTTGTAACGGCAAATTTAGACACAGTGGGAATTAGAATGCCTAGCAATTTGATTGCAAAAGAGTTAATAGAAAAATCCGGTGTACCAATTGCAGCCCCAAGTGCAAATGTTTCTGGAAAGCCTAGCGGAACTAATGTTGAAGATATTATAGAAGAACTAGATGGAAAGGTTGCATATATATTAGATGGTGGATCAACTGACATAGGATTAGAGTCAACAGTTATTAAAGTGGATGGAGATAACATCAATATATTAAGACCAGGCAAGATAACTAAAGAACAACTAGAAACAGTGGCGAATCAAGTTAAAGTTGATAAAAATGTATTAGGGCAAGTGCAAAAAGATGAAGTGGTAGCATCTCCGGGAATGAAGTATAAACACTACGCTCCAAATACAAAATGTATGATGGTATATAGTGAAGATGCAGATAAAATGATTAAAAAGATAAATGAAATAACTATGCAAAATGAAAATGTTCTAGTTTTAGCAAAAGAGGAACATATAGATAAATATGTTGCAAAACATAAATGGAGCTTAGGAAATAGTTTAGAAGACGTTGCTAAAAATATATTTACATTTTTAAGAAAAGCAGATAAAGAAAATGTCGATTTAATAATTATTGAAGGAGTTGGCAGTAAAGGTTTAGGACTTGCGATTACAAATCGTTTGATTCGTGCATGTGCATATAATTATATTATTCTAAAAAATGAATAAAATTTCCAAAAAATCTCATACTAATATTAAATATTTAGAAAAGGACTGATATAGTATGAGAAAAGGATGGATTATTGCATTAGCTATATTTCTACTAATAATAGGTGTGGCTTTAGGAATTTCTGTATATAACAAAAATAAAACAGATAACACTAATATAGTAGATAATAAAAAATTGGCAGAGGAAAATGAGATAAATAATGTGGTTCCTACAGCAGTAGTTGAAGAAAAAGTATCACCAAATGCTAAGGTAATACAAAAGCAATATTTTACAGGTTGTGATCATTTATTAAAAGAAACTAAAGATATACCGGAAAATTTAGTGAACAAAAATAAAGAAGAAGTAGAAAAGTATTATAAAGACTGGAATGTCGACAGTTTTTCAAAAAATGAAATTATAATATATAAAGAAGAAAGTGGTTTTTGCAACCAGCATTATTTAATTAAAGAACATAATGGCGTTTTAGGAATTTACACAATAGATGAAAATGGAAAGATTACTTTAAAAGAGGATACTGAAATTCAGACTATGTATTTACCAGAAGCAGATTTAGAAAAGGTAAAGCAGGGAATAGAAGCGGTTGGAAACATGGAACTAAATAGTGCATTAGAAGATTTTGAATAAAAAATAGATGAGATTATTTCTCATCTATTTTTAAGTTTTCTTTTTTTAGATATCCTTGTTTATAAAATGTAATGTAATACATAACAAGTGAAAATATAGTAGTAGCCAAAGCTAAATAATAAATCCATAAATCAAATTGTGGCAAAGGTGCTACAGAATTTGAAGGAATTTTAGCAATATTGTTCCAGTATGCAATTACAAATGAACATACAATTGCTATATAGAACAACACTGTTGCAAGTTTTCCAAACCATCTACTAGAAACAACTAGTTCTTTTCCGTAAAGGAAAGATGCACCTGCTATCATTGCTGCTTCTTTTAAAGCAACTACTATAATAATCCAAAATGGAATAACTCCTTTAAATGTAATTGTTAAAAGTACAGCTAGTTGAGTTGCTTTGTCGGCTAAAGGATCGATAAGTTTTCCAAAGTTTGTTATAAAATTAAATTTTCTAGCAATCCAACCGTCTAAAATATCTGTTAAACCAGATACTGTTAAAAGTATAAGTGCTGTAATGTATTGGTCAACTACTATAAAATAAATTATAAAAGGTATTAGAAAAAATCTTGCAACTGTTAATATATTTGGAATATGCTTTGCCATAAAAATTATCTCCTATTTTCTTACATTAAATTTTAAATTATTTTCTTCTGAAGAAACTACTATAGTATCTCCATTTAATAGTTCTGAACGTAATATCATATCTGAAAGCTCATCTTCCAAATATCTTTGAATAGCTCTTCTCAATGGCCTTGCACCGTATTTAATATCAGTTCCTTTTTCTAACAAGAATTTTTTAGCATCTTCGGAAATTTCTAAAGTAATATTCTTATCAGCTAATACTTTTTTTGTATCGTCAAGCATTAGATTTACAATTTGTAATAATTGTTCATGATTTAATTGCTCAAATACAACAATTTCATCTACACGATTCAAAAATTCAGGTCTAAAAGTTTCTTTTAAGCTATCCATAACTTTATCTTGATTTATTCTTGTTCCACCAAAACCAATTGAATTTGTATTTTGATTAGAACCAGCGTTTGAAGTCATAATCATTATAGTATTTTCAAAACTTACAGTATTACCTTGACTATCTGTTAATCGTCCATCATCTAAAACCTGTAATAAAATATTAAATACATCAGGATGAGCTTTTTCAATTTCGTCTAGTAATACTATAGAATAAGGATTACGCTTTACTTTTTCTGTTAGTTGTCCTGCATCATCATAACCTACATAACCAGGAGGAGAACCAATTAGTTTTGATGTAGAATGTCCTTCCATGTATTCAGACATATCCACACGAATAATTGAGTTTTCGTTTCCAAACATTTCATAAGCAAGTGATTTAGCAAGTTCTGTTTTACCAACTCCTGTCGGACCAACAAATATAAATGATGGTGGTCTCTTTGTACTTTTTAAACCAGCACGATTACGACGTATTGCTCTTGAAACAGCTTCAACAGCAGTATCTTGACCAATTACTCTCTTGTGCAAATTAGCTTCTAAGTTTAGTAGTTTTTGAGTTTCAGCTTCAGTAATCTTCTTAACGGGAATCTTAGTCCAACTTTCAATAACTTCGGCAATATCTTGAACTGTTAAGTTTTTAAGTTTCATTTTTTCATTTAAACTATCAATTTGTTCCATTAAGCTACATTCTTTAGCTTTTAATTCAGCTGCTTTTTTATAATCTTCAGTTGAATCTGCAAGAGCGGCTTCTTCTTTTTCTTCTTGAACAGCTTTTAGTTGACCTTTTAATATCTCTAATTGATATAATTCTTTATTATTCAAGTTTATTCTTGAACAAGCTTCGTCTAAAATATCTATTGCTTTATCTGGTAAAAATCTGTCATGAATATATTTTTCAGACATAATAACAGCTTGTTTAATTACATCATTTGAAATTTTAACTTTGTGATAATCTTCATAATATTTTTTAATACCCTCTAAAATTCCTATAGAATCAGTAATAGAAGGCTCTTCAACTAAAACAGGTTGGAATCTTCTTTCTAGGGCGCTATCTTTTTCTATATACTTGCGATATTCTTTTAAAGTAGTTGTTCCAATCAACTGAATTTCACCATTAGAAAGTGATGGTTTTAAAATGTTTGCAGCATTCATAGAACGCTCTGCATCACCAGCACCAATAATATTATGAATTTCATCTATTACTAAAATTATATTTCCTAAAGCTTTACATTCTTCAATAATAGATTTCATACGAGCTTCAAATTGTCCTCTAAACTGTGTTCCTGCAACTATAGCTGTCATATCTAATAAATAAACTTCTTTATTTAACAATTTAGCAGGTACTTTACCATTTACAATTCTAATTGCTAAACCTTGAGCAATAGCTGTTTTACCAACTCCGGGTTCTCCAATTAAACAAGGGTTATTTTTGCTACGACGATTTAATATTTGAGTTATTCTTTGAATTTCTTTGTCTCTACCAATAACCATATCTAATTGACCATTTTTGGCTTTTTGAGTTAGGTTTGTACCATAAGCTTCCAATGCTTTTTTACGTTTATCTTTTTTCTTTTCTACTTTAACTTTCTTTTTCTCAGTTGAACTATTAGTAGATCCTTCTTGATTTTCTCCAAACATATTTGAAAAAATTGAACCTAATGGAATGGCAGCACCAAACATTGGAGAACCTTGCTCCATTTTTTCTAAATCTTCTGGATCCATATCATCTAATTGCTCAGAAAAAGAATCTAAGTCCATATTTTCTGCTAGATTACTAACAATATTTTCGATCTGTTTTGTCATATTATTCATATCTGTTTGACTCAAATTTTTTAAAGGATTTATTCCCTGCTTTTGAGCACATTCAAGGCAGTAGCCTTTAGATATAGCCTTACCGTCTTTATCTTTTGCATTTAGGAAAATAACTGCGGGATTTTTCCCACATACTGAACATAATTCCATAAATTTTATATAAACTCCATTTCTTTATTGTCTAAAAATACATAATATATAATACAGCAAAATTAAGGATAAGTCAATGTTTAATCTATCTAATTAAAAAAATATAAAAAACACTAGATTTTTAGTAAAAAATAAGGTAATATATAAGAAGAAAAGTTAAAGGAGCAAAAAAATGAAAAATCAGAAACTTATATTTATTTTAGTAGGAGCATTTTGTGTATTAGCATTAATAGCAGGTATATATGCACAGTTTTTTGTAGGAAGTTCAAACAATAATAATATACAAAATCCAGATAACAGTATAAATAATGAGATAAAGCCTAAAACACAAGAAGAAATAAAATCACAATTGAACAGCTTATTTACAAATGAAATTATATCTAATGACTATGATGAAACTAATTTACAAAAAAGAGATGCATCAAAAGGTATAGTTTATTCAGCATATGATATTCAAAAACAAGAAGGAAATTATGAGTTGGATGTTCATTTGCCAGTAATAAATATTAAGGATAGTGTGGCTACTGATTTTAATAAAATGACACAATCTATTTTTGCAAATAAAGCATCAGATATATTAAACAACAAATATACAGAAAAGGTAATATATAGTGTAGACTATATTTCATATGTAAATGATAATATCCTATCATTAGTAATTAAATCTACATTAAAGCAAGGAAATAACCCACAGAGAGTAATTATTCAAGCATATAATTATAACCTAGAAACAGGAGAGAAAGTACAACTAGTAGATGTTTTAGCAAAGAGAAATATAATTCAGAGCGATTGTCAAAATAAAATACATGAGATAGTTACTAAAGCACAAGAGGAAGCACAAGTATTAGTGCAATCTGGATATACAGTATATAATAGAAATCTATCAGATAGTATGTATCAAATTTCTAATATATCAACATTTTTCTTAGGAAAAAATGAAGAATTATATATAATTTTTGCATATGGAAACCAAAACTTCACTTCAGAAATGGATGTTGTATTATACGAATAATGAGAGGAAATATTAAATGGCAAAAAATCTGCTTATAACAGAAAAACCATCTGTTGCTACTGAGTTTGCAAAAGTGCTAAAATGTGGTGGCAATAGAAAGGACGGATATATTGAGTCAGATACTTGGATTATTACATGGTGTGTAGGCCATTTAGTAACAATGAGTTATCCGGAAAAGTATGATGAAAATTTAAAGTTCTGGAGATTAGATACGTTACCATTTATGCCAAAAGAATATAAATACGAAGTAATACCAAGTGTTGAAAAACAATTTAACATAGTAAAAAGCCTACTTCAAAGAGAAGATGTAGGCTGTATTTATGTTGCTACTGACTCTGGACGTGAAGGAGAATACATATATAGATTAGTAGAAAAACAAGTGGGCGTGGCAGATAAGACAAGAAAAAGAGTATGGATAGATTCACAAACAGAAGAAGAAATAAATAGAGGAATAAAAGAAGCAAAAGATTTATCAGAGTATGATAGTTTGTGTGATTCTGCTTATTTAAGGGCTAAAGAAGATTATCTAATAGGAATAAATTTCTCAAGACTTTTATCAATTATATATGGTAGAAGAATGGCAAAAGATTTAGGTGAAGAAAAAATATCTATTTCAGTTGGTAGAGTGATGACATGTGTACTAGGAATGGTAGTACAAAGAGAAAGAGAAATTAGAAACTTTGTTAAGACTCCGTATTATAGAGTTATAGGAACATTTGGAGAAGAAAGCTCATCATTCACTGCCGAGTGGAAAGTTACAGAAAAATCAAAAATGTGGGAATCTCCAAAACTATATAATGAAAATGGCTTTAAGAAAGAAAATGAAGCAAAAGATTTCATTATGTCGTTAAAAGATAAAAAAGCAATAATAACAGAAGTAAAAAAATCTAAAACAAAAGAAAATGCACCACTATTGTTCAACTTAGCAGAAATTCAAAATGAAGCAACTAAAAGATTTAAAATAAAACCAGATCAAACACTAGAAATAATACAAAATTTATATGAAAAGAAATTGGTAACATATCCAAGAACTGATGCGAGAGTTTTATCAACTGCAGTTGCAAAAGTAATTTCTAAAAATTTAAATGGATTAGCAAAAGGCTTTAAAGACGAGGAAATACAAGGATATATAAAGAAGATGGTAGATGAAAAATATTCTACTGACTTAATAAAAACAAAATATGTAAATGATAGCAAAATAACAGATCACTATGCAATTATTCCAACAGGTCAAGGATTTGAAAATTATGATGCTTTACCAGATTTACAAAAGCAAATGTATAAGGTAATAGTAAAAAGATTTTTAAGTATATTTTATCCACCAGCAGAATACAGTAAAATATCTGTAACAATAGAAGTTGAAAATGAGCAATTTTCAGCCAGTGGAAGAGTGTGCGAAAAATTAGGATATTTAGAAGTGGCTAAAAATGAACCTAAGAAAGAAAACGTAGAAGAACAACCAGAAGAGCAAAATAGCTTAGAAATATTAAGAAGCTTAAAAAAAGGAGAAGAAATAGGAGTACTAAATTATGAAACTAAAACTTCAGAAACTTCTCCACCTAGTAGATACAATTCGGGCTCAATGATACTTGCAATGGAAAATGCAGGAAAGCTAATTGAAGAGGAAGAATTAAGGGAGCAAATTAAAGGAGCAGGAATTGGCACAAGTGCAACAAGAGCAGAAATTATGAAAAAGCTAGAAAGAATAGGATATATTGCAATAAATACTAAAACGCAAATTATAACACCTACTGAAAAAGGAGAAAAAATATATGATATAGTATTTATGTCTATGCCAGATATGCTGAATCCAAGACTAACAGCAAGTTGGGAGAAAGGACTTGAAATGGTATCAAGTAAGCAGATTGAACCAAATGAGTTTATGACAAAACTAGAAGCATACATAAACAGTAAAATTGATAAATTAGTTGTAAGAAGATAGAGAACTTTGAAATTCCAAGGCTCTCTATTTTTATAACATTCACACTTTATGCAAACTAGACATAATATATAGCAAAAATAAGATAGAAAGGGTGAATAAAATGTCTAGTTACATAATAGAAGGAGGCAGAAAGTTAGAAGGAGAAGTTACAGTATCAGGCTCAAAAAATGCCTCTTTACCAATTATAGCAGCCAGCATACTAAATTTAGGAACCACAAGACTATACAATATTCCAAATATACATGATACACAAATCACCTTAGAAATATTAAAATATTTAGGGTGCAAAGTAAAAAGGCACAATGGAAAAATAGAAATAAATAGTAAGAAAATTAACAAAAAAGAGATTCCGGAACATTTAATGAGTCAAATGAGGTCTACAGTTGTACTCGCAGGAGCAATACTGGGCAGATTTAAAGAAGCAAAGTTTTCTTATCCGGGAGGATGTGATATTGGTGCAAGACCAATAGATTTGCATTTGTCAGCATTTAAAAAATTAGGAGTTAATATTACTGAAGATTCTGGGTTTATTATATGTAAAGCCGACAAAATAATAGGAACAAATATTGACTTAGATTTCCCAAGTGTAGGTGCAACAGAAAACATTATACTTGCTTCAATATATGCAGAAGGAATTACACAGATAACAAATGCAGCTATGGAACCAGAAATTGTGGATTTAGCAAAATGTTTAAACAAAATGGGAGCTAAAATTACTGGAGCAGGAACTAATATCATAAAAATTACAGGAGTACAAAAGTTAAAAGATATTGGATACAAAGTTATGCAAGATAGAATTGAAGCAGGAACTTTGTTGTGTGCAGGAGCAATTACAGGTGGAAATATCTGCTTAAATTATAGAACACCAGAACATATTACACCAATATTAAATAAATTAGAAGAAGCAGGTTGTGACATAAATATAGAGAAAAATAAAGTGTATATGCAGGCACCAAAAAAGATGAAAGCTGTAGATATTAAGACAATGCCATATCCAGGATTTCCAACTGATATGCAATCAATATTTGCTAGTACTTTAACTACTGCTAAAGGAACCTCTGTAATTGTAGAAAATATATTTGAAAATAGATATAGATATACAGCTGAACTTAATAAAATGGGAGCTAAAATTACTACCGAGGGAAAAACCGCAGTAATAAAAGGTGTAAAAAAATTGTCAGGTGCAACAGTGAAAAGTACGGACTTAAGAGGTGGAGCTTGTATGGTGTTAGCAGGTTTGTCGGCAAAAGGAATTACAACAGTAACTAATGTAGAATATATTTTAAGAGGATATGAAAATTTGGATAAAAAATTAAATAGTCTAGGAGCTAAAATTACAATACAGAAAGATTAAAAATATTGTAAAAGTACTAGATTTATTGTATATAAATATGATAAAATAGGTACGTGAAGTATGGTATATAAACCATAATTTACGTATCTATTACAGTTGTAGGACTTTTAGAAAAAATTAAGAAGGTGATAACAGATGGCGAAAAAAGTTAAAGAAAAACCAACCCAAAGCACTAATATTGATTTGGACAATGAAATCATTATTGGTATTAAAACTTTGCCTGAAATAGAACCTAAGAAAAAAAACAAAAAGAAGACAACAACTAAAAAAAGTAAAAATGTAAAAAAAGCTAAAGCAACTACAAAATCTAAAAAAGGTGAATTTGAATTTAAATTAGGAATTGAAGATGAAGAGATAAAAACAAAGAAAAAAACGCCTAAAAAATTGACTAAAAAACAAGAAATGGCTAAAAAAAAGAGAAAGGCTATATTTCGACTAATAAAGTGGACAAGTCTTATTTTGATTTTAATAGGTGGAGGAATATATTTCTTGTTGTCTCCATTTTTCAATATAAAAAATATTGAAATAGTTGGAAACCAAAAGCTTACTAATGAAGAAATAATTAGTTTATCACAAGTACAAAAAGATGAAAATACATTTAAGTTAGTAAAAAGCAAAGTTCAAAAAAATATAAAACAAAATGCATATGTGGAAAATGTAAAAGTAAAAAGAAATCTACCAGATACTATTACAATTGAAATAGAAGAAAGAACTCCTACATATATGATTACATTTGCAAACGCATATGCTTACATAAATAATCAAGGATACTTTTTAGAAATTTCAAAAGACAAATTAGAATTACCAATATTAACGGGATTTTTAACTAAAGAGGAAGATATACAAGAAGGAAATAGATTGTGCGTAGAAGATTTACAAAGATTAGACGAAGTATTACAAATTATGAAGTCAGCTACAAGTAATGAGATTGCTAGTTTAGTAACAAAAATAAATATAGCAAATAAGCAAAATTATATACTAGAATTAAAAGATGAGAAAAAGACTGTACAAATGGGAGATACTTCAAATTTAAGTACAAAAATGTTATATATAAAAAGTATATTAGAGCAAAACAAAAAAATAGAAGGAGAAATTTTAGTTAATACAGATTTGAATAATAAAGGCGCAATATTTAGAAAAAAAGTGTAAGGAGGCAAAAATGAATAAAAAACAAATAGCTATTACATTAGGTATAATGTGTTTTATATTAACAGTTGCCATATGCGTTCAACTAAAAACTGTTGAAAATACAACATCAACTGTATCACAATCACTTAAAGAAAATGGATTAAGAGATGAAGTACTGAAATGGAAAGAAAGATATGACAATGCTTATGAGGAACTTACGAAATCAAACAAAGACCTTGAAGAAATAAGAAAAAGTGCAACTCAAAATGATACAAAATCACAGGCAAAACAGGAAGAAATCGAAAAGAATAATATGCTACTTGGCTTACAAGAGGTAAAAGGAGAAGGATTATTAATAAAATTAGCAGATAATAATACTGGAATTTTAAAAAATGGGAGTGAAGCTCTAGATCCAAGTTCACAAATAGTTCATTATGACGATTTAATTGAAGTAATAAATGCTCTCAACAACGCAGGGGCAGAAGCAATATCAGTAAATGGACAGAGAATAGTTCAAACGACTGCAATAACTTGTGAAGGAAATGTAATTAAAATAAATGGACAAAGAGTAAGCTCACCATTTACAATAAAAGCAATAGGTTCACAAGGTTTGTTATATGGCTCACTTACAATGATAGGAGGATATCTATACATATTAGATGAAGCTGGGGTTATAGTTGAGACTACTCAATCAGATAATTTGACAGTTGAAAAGTATACTGGAGTTATTAGTTATAAATACATGAAAAATGAAAAATAGAGGTGAAAAAAGCTTTGGATAAAGAGATGAAAAACAGAGTTATAATGACTATGATTATTTGTGGGGTATGTTTAGTACTATTTGCTGTAATGTTTATGCAATTCAGAACTATTGAAGAAACAGATATCACGGAAATTGAAAACATGAGAGAAGCTGAACTGAGAACAGCAATTTCAGAATGGAAAAGCAAATATGAAGAAACTGCAAAACAATTAGAAGCCAATCAAAAATCGATTGACGAATATCAGCAAAAAATAGAACAAAATGGAGAAGCGTCAGAACTAGTAGATAAAGATTTAGAAGAATCAAATATGATATTGGGAAAAACAGACGTATATGGTGAAGGCGTAATAATAACGTTATCAAGCACAAATGAGAGAGATGTTAAGTATCGTGACTTATTAGAACTTATAAATGAACTAAGATATGCGGGGGCAGAGGCAATATCTATAAATGATGTTAGAATACTTGGTTCTACATATGTTGCTCAACCTGATGGAGTGTTGATGTTGATAAAAGGACAAAGAATAACATCTCCATATGTAATAAAAGCTATAGGAAATCAAACTTATTTATCAAGTATGCTAAACTTAAAAGATAGTGGTTATATTGATAAAGCAAAAGCTGTTGGATTAAACGTTAAATTAGAAACAGGGAAGAATATAAAAATCTTAAAGTATAGTGGAGAAATGGAAATAAAATATATGAAGGAAGGAGCAAACAAACCATGATTTTTATTGCAATTGTAATTGGATGTATTTTAGGAGCAGTTATAGGAATTTATGCTCCAATAGTTCCATATACATACTCAGGGTATTTAGCTATTGCTATTATTGCAGCATTGGATTCTGTATTTGGAGGGATCTCATCAACATTAAAAAAGAATTTTGATTTAAAAATATTTGTAACAGGATTTTTTGGAAATGCAATTTTATCAATACTACTTACTTACTTAGGGCAAAAACTAAATGTAGATATTTACCTCGCAGCAATAGTTGTGTTTGTAGGAAGAATGTTTAATAATTTAGCTATAATTAGACGTTACTATTTGGAAAAATGGGACAAAAAGACGACACAAAAAAACAATGTTTCATAATTGTTACGAAAATATTACAAAATTATTACAAATCTATTGACATTTTTGAAAAAATGTAATATTCTTTAGGCATAAAAAACAGATGACAAACAATCTTTAAGAGAAGCAAAATTGGAGGAATGAACCTTGGCAATTGGAGATATAATTGTTGGAATTGATATAGGGACTTCAAAGGTTAGTTTAGTAATTGGAGAGGTTAACAATTTTAATCAAATTGAAGTCATTTGTACAGCTACTCATAAATGTAGTGGAATAAAAAAAGGAAAAATTATAGATGAAAATGAAATAGCAAGTTCTATACATCATTTAATTAAAGACGCAGAGGAAGAAGCTGACATAAAAATAAATTCTGCTTATGTTACTATACCAGGAAAATATATTACTATAGTACAAAATAGTATAGTAAAAGAAGCAAAAGATAGATATGCTGGAATTTCTGCTAAAGATGTCGTATCGGCTATAATGCAAGTAAAAGATATAGATGTACCGGAAGGAAAACAAATTATTGATGTTGTAGAAAGCCAATTTATTTTAGAAAATGGAAGAAATGTTTCAGATCCAGTTGGAAGTCTAAGTGGAAGTTTTACATTAAAAGCAGAGGTTATTTTAGCAGATAAAGAATATATGAAACAAATTGCTTCTATATTTAAAAAAGCTGACTTAGATATTGATGGCTTAGTACCAATAACATTAGCACAAAGAACATTAGCACTTGATGCAAATGAATTAAATGACAGTGTAATGTTATTAGATATTGGAGCTGGAAATACAGAAATTGGTGTGTTTAATGGAACAAGTTTCGTCTATACCAACACAATACCTTTAGGAGGAGACAACATTACAAATGACATCGCATTGGTGTTAAATATTAGTGAGGAAGAAGCAGAAAAACTAAAAAAACAATATGGTTTAGCTTTAAAATCATTTATAGATAATGATAACGAAATTTTACTTACTACTTGTAAAGATGAAAATAGTAAAAGAGTAATTAAAAGTTCACAATTAATTGAAATTATGGAAGCAAGAATAGAAGAAATCTTTGCATTAGTTAATAAAGACATTACTGCACAGGGAATCAAGTCAAAGATCAACAATGTTATTTTAACAGGACAGGGAATTACTAACATTAGTAAAAGTGATGTTGCTGGAAAAATCACACTAAATATTCCGGTAAAAATAGCAACAGGAAGATTGATTAGTGTAGTAAGACCAGAATACAGAACAGCATATGCATTAGTTAAATATGTGGCTTCAAGACCATTTGCAAAAACTGTTGGAAGTAGTATAGACAATAACTCAAATGAAAACATTTTAAAAAACATTATGGAAAAAATTAAAGAATTCTTTTATTCATAGATTTTAATTTTAAATATATATTAAGGTAAGAATTAGGAGGAATGAACAATATGTTAATGGATAATAACAGTGAAGAAAACACAATGTTAGATGGAACTGCTACTATCAAAGTAATTGGTGTAGGAGGAGCAGGAAATAATGCTGTAAATAGAATGGTTGAATCTGGCATTAGAAACGTAGAATTTATTGCAGTAAATACAGATAGACAAGCTTTACTACTTTCAAAAGCAGCATCTAAAATACAAATAGGAGAAAAAATTACAAGAGGTTTAGGTGCGGGAGCTAATCCAGATATTGGAGCTCAAGCAGCAGAAGAAAGCAAAACAGAAATCGCAGAAGCTTTACGCGGAGCAGATATGGTATTTGTAACAGCCGGAATGGGTGGAGGAACAGGTACTGGAGCAGCCCCAATAGTTGCAGCAGCCGCAAAAGAAATGGGAATATTAACAATAGGTGTAGTAACAAAACCATTTACATTTGAAGGAAAGAAAAGATTATCACAAGCAGAACGTGGAATTGAAAGTTTAAAAGGAAAAGTTGATACTTTAGTAGTAATTCCAAATGATAAATTATTACAAGTAATTGATAGAAAAACTTCAATTGTAGAAGCTTTTAAAATGGCTGATGATGTGCTAAGACAAGGTGTACAAGGTATATCAGACTTAATCGCAATCCCAGGATTAGTAAACTTAGATTTTGCAGATGTAAAAACTATAATGTTAAATACAGGAATGGCACATATGGGTATTGGTAGAGCATCTGGAGAAAACAGAGCTGAAGACGCAGCAAAACAAGCTGTACAAAGCCCATTACTTGAAACTTCGATTGAAGGTGCAAGAGGAGTTATTATTAACATTACAGGTGGAAGCAATTTAGGATTACATGAAGTAAATACTGCAGCAGAACTAATTCAAAGAAATGTAGACCCAGAAGCAAATATTATATTTGGTGCTGTAATTGATGAAAGTCTTGATGAAGATATAGTAATCACTGTTATTGCAACAGGATTTGAAAAGGAAGAAGGACCATTATCAAATACTTTAGCAGTAGGTGACATCATAGATAGAGCATGGGATAAAAAATTAAATTCTATTCCAACACCAACAGATAGTTCAAATCCTCAAGAAAACTTAGAAATACCAACATTTTTAAGAAGAAAATAATAAAAAATATCGAAAAATGCAAACTCTATTTGGAGTTTGCATTTTTTTGTAGAATATTTCTTCGATTCGCCACTAGAAAATGACACACTTTTTAAATATAAGGTAGTATAATTTTCAATATAGTGAGGTATTTTTAATGACTATATATCTAGATGTAGTACTTTTGGAAAATCTATGTATGAATTACATAATTTTATTTGCAACTAGTTACATTATGAAAATAAAAACTAAACAATGGAGATTAATAATATCAAGCTTCGTACGGAGGAATATATGCTGTAGTTGCATATTTAGACATATTACCATTCTACTCAAATTTAATAACTAAAATAATACTTTCAGTAATTATGGTATATATAGCGTTAAATCCAAAGGAACTTAAAAAGTTAGCTAAGCAACTGGTGATATTTTATTTGACTTCATTTGTATTTGGAGGCTGTGCATTTGCATTACTTTATTTTGTTAAACCTCAAGATGTACTCATGAAAAACGGAGTCTACATAGGTACATATCCAATAAAAATAGCATTATTAGGAGGAATAGTAGGATTTATTATAACTAATATTGCTTTTAAAATAATAAAAACAAAGCTAAAAAAGAAAGATATGATATACAAAATAAAGATACAGATATTTGATAAAGAAGAAGAAGTTAGTGCAATGCTGGATACTGGAAATTTGCTTAGAGATCCAATATCTAAAATACCAGTAATTATAGTAGAAAAAGAAAAGTTATATTCTATAATACCAGCCGAATTATTGGACAACATAGAAAAAATAATAGGAGGTGAAGAAATATCATTCAATAATGAGTATTTTAGTAGGCTAAAAATATTGCCATTTTCTTCAATGGGAAAACAAAATGGGCTAATGCTAGGAATAAAAGCAGACAAAATTATAATAGAAAAAGAAGAAGTTGAAGAAAGAGAAAATATTATTATTGGAATTTCAATGCAAAAGTTAGAAAATAACTACTCTGCATTATTTGGACTAGACTTATTAGAAGGGAGCGAAAGTGATGAACTTATTACAATTATTGAAAAATAGTATAAATACATTATATGTACGATATATTGGAAACGATGAAGAAGGCAATTTTCCAATATATTATATAGGAGGAAGTCAAACATTGCCTCCACCATTAACTAGCGAAGAGGAAACAGAGATACTAGAAAAATTGGCCAATGGAGATGAGAGTGTTAGGCAAACATTGGTAGAAAGAAACTTGAGACTAGTAGTATACATTGCTAAGAAATTTGAAAATACAGGAGTAGGACTTGAAGATTTAATATCAATTGGAACAATAGGATTGATGAAAGCAATAAATACATTTAATACAGATAAAAATATAAAACTTGCTACATATGCATCTAGATGCATAGAAAATGAAATCTTAATGTTTTTGAGAAGAAGTAATAAGATAAAGGGAGAAATCTCAATTGATGAACCATTAAATCAAGATGGAGATGGAAATGAACTTTTGCTATCAGATATACTAGGAACAGATTCGGATGTGACTTCAAGACAAATCGAAGATGAAGTGGATAAATCACTTTTAAGAGCATCTATTGCAAAACTTAATAATCGAGAGAGAAATATAATGGAACTTCGTTTTGGATTTATTAGTGGGAAAGAAAAGACACAGAAAGAAGTTGCAGATATGTTACGGAATATCACAAAGCTATATATCTAGGCTAGAAAAGAAAATAATAAATAAAATGAAAAAAGAAATTATGAGTAAAACTGGATAATTCTACAAAAAAGTACAAATATTTTAAATAAATATTTGTATTTTTTTTATCTTATGATATAATTGAATCGAAAATACTAAAGAATTTAATGGGGGACACAATGGAGTTATTAGATTTTTTAAATCCATTTAAAAGGAGAAAAAAGGAATACTTAAGTTTAGAAACAGGATTGAATATAAATGTTGTACAAGGTTTTTTGAAAAGATAGAAGATATAGTTTGTATAACAGACAATAATTATGAAATTGTCTACATAAATAAAAAAGAATTAAAAGAAACATATTCTTCATTATTACAGATAATTGACTATAAAAACAATAAAGAACTGCTAGAAGAAATAGATAAGCAAATTCAAGATGAGGGTTTCTTTTCTGACAATATTGAAATAATGCAAGGACAGGAAAAGACATGTATGTATATTTCTATGTATTATGTTCAAAATATACAAAAATATCTTGTATATATAAAGGACACTAATAAATACATAGAAAAGGAAACAAGATTAAAAGAAGAACTTAGTAAGTCAAATGATGAGCTAAGAAATAAAGACTTATTTGTTGCCAATTTATCACATGAGATAAAAACCCCAATAAACATAATAGTTGCTATGATATACTTTTTAAAATCTACTTCTTTAGATGAAAAGCAAAACCAATATGTGAAAAAGCTAGAAGAAGCAGCTGGACTGTTAACAGAGTTAACTAACAATATATTAAATGTAACAAAAAGTAATAAGGTTACTAATTTAATAAATACGAAAGAAGTATTCTCTTTAAAAACAGTTATAGATAAGGTTTATATGATGTTTAAAGAAGAAATAGAAAAAAAGGGAATACAGTGGTCTATAGAATCGAATTTTAATTATGATATAGAACTCTATGAAGACAAAACTAAAATAGAGCAAATATTTATTAACTTAATAAGTAATGCGGTTAAATATACAGATAAAGGATATGTAGAACTAGAAATATCAAAAACAAAAGACAATATAGATTCATATTTAATTAGATTTTGTGTAAAAGACACAGGAAGAGGAATAAAAAGAGAAGATACAGTAAAAATATTTAAGGAATTTGAACAAGTTAATGATCCAACAATAAAAGAAAGAGAAGGATTTGGACTTGGATTGCCTTTAGTAAAGAAAATAATTGAAAGCATGGGAGGAAAAATTTGGCTTGAGAGTAGTTATGGATTAGGTACTAAATTCTTTTTTGAATTAGAACTTGCTAAAAGTACACAAAAGGATATGTTAAGTGTAAAAAATGAAGCTGTAAATAATAACTTTAGCAAGAGAGAAACAATCAAAATAAATTCTAATAAAGTTTTACTTGTAGATGATAATAAAACAATAAATGAAATTACTTCTCAAATATTATCGGAAATAAATTTAGAGTGTGACATCGCTGATAATGGTATGGAGGCAATAAAAAAAATAGAAGAGAATGGAACAGACTATTATGCAGTAATACTTATGGATATTCATATGCCAAAATATAATGGGTATGATATATCTAGAATAATGAAAACAGAGCTTGGCGTTCAATCACCAATAGTTGCACTTACAGCAACTAATATTACAGAGAAAGTTATAGAAGATAACAAAAATTATATACAGTCATATATTCAAAAACCAGTGAAACCAGAAGATTTAAAAAATATAGTGCAGGGTATAATAGGTGAAAACTGTACTTCGGGAAATGAAAACAAAAAAAGAGAAACAATATTATTTATAGCAGATAAAATTAGAAACTGGGAATTGCTAGAAAGTTTGAATAATAATTTTAATGTTATATGTACATTGAATACAAAAGATATAAACATAATAGTGGAAACAAAGAAATTGGGAGCAATTTTAATTGATAAAACTGATGAAAATGCCAAAGAAGAAGCGGCATACAATTCAAAAGAAAACCTAGTGTTGTTTTTAGACTATAAAGTTAATAATCAAAAACAAGAAGACGTAACAATAACAAGCACAGATGGATATATAAGAAGAATAGACAATGTTAAGACTATAGGATTAGTACTAACTGATATAATAGAAAAAAAGGACAAAGAAGAGAATATTGAAAACACAATTCAAGGATATAACAATGAGATTTCAGACATATACAAATTTTTATATGAGAGTTTAGTGAACTTAACATCTGTAAGGAGTAAAGAAACAGGAGCGCATTTAAAAAGAACACAAGAGTACATGAAAGTAATGTTGGAAGAATTTGAAAAATCTTTTAACACAGGAGAATTTGAACAACAAAAGACAATTGAAGATATAGGAGTTGCGGCAACATTACATGACATTGGAAAAGTTGGAATACCAGATGAGATATTAAACAAACCTGGAAAATTAACAGATGAAGAGTACGAAAAAATGAAGCAGCACACTGTAATAGGACATCAAATTCTGGAAAATACATATAGCGATAAGATATCTAATGACATTTTAGAATATGCAAAAGAGATAACTCTGCATCATCATGAAAAATATGATGGAACAGGATATCCTGACGGGTTAAAGGGTGACAAAATAGATATTATATCTAGAATAATGGCTGTTATAGATGTGTATGATGCATTAGTAAATGACAGAGTATATAAAAAGGCAATGCCATATTCGGAAGTAGAAGACTACATTATTTCTCAAAGTGGTAAAGCTTTCGATCCTAAGATTGTTAACATATTTATAAATTCTAAGGAAAAATTAAAAGCTATAAATGAACAATATAAAGAATAAAAATTCCTCTTTTGGAAATACTTTTAACAAGTAATTCCAAAGGAGGTTTTCTTTTTGATAAGAAAAGTAGAGATAAGTGGTGTTGATACATCAAATTTACAGGCATTATCAAATGAAGAAAGAAATGAGCTGTTAAAAAAACTAAAACATGGAGATTTGGAAGCAAGAGAAAAATTTATAAATGGAAATCTAAGATTAGTATTAAGTGTAATTCAAAGGTTCTATAACAAAGGAGAAAATGTTGATGACCTGTTTCAAGTTGGTTGCATAGGATTAATAAAAGCAATAGATAATTTTGATATGAGTCAAAATGTACAATTTTCAACATATGCAGTTCCAATGATAATAGGGGAAATTAGAAGATATTTAAGAGATAACAATTCTATCAGAGTAAGTAGATCAATAAGAGACTTAGCGTACAAGGCACTAGGAGTAAAAGAAAAAATATATAAGGAAGAACAAAGAGAGGCAACAATTGAAGAAATAGCTAAACAATTAGAAGTTAGCAAAGAAGAAATAGTAATAAGTTTGGATGCTATTCAGGAACCGATATCACTTCAAGAACCGGCCTATAGTGAAAACACAGAAAACATATATATAATAGATCAAGTAAAAGATAAAAAAAATACAGATGAACTATGGACACAAAACATCACAATTGCAGAATCAATGAAAAGATTAAATGAAAAAGAAAGAATGATAATAAATAAAAGATTTTTTGAAGGAAGAACACAAATAGAAGTTGCAGAAGAAATAGGAATTTCACAAGCACAAGTATCAAGATTAGAAAGAACAGCAATAAATCACATTAAGAGAATATATAAATAAAAAATACACCTCCAAATGTTAAGTTTTTGTCTAACATTTGGGGTGCATTTCAAATAGGTGCATTTTTTTTATAAAATAAACATATTATATAAGAAGACAAATACAGGAGGAAAACATATGGGACAAAAAGGAATGGATTTCAAACATAAAGAAGTAATAAATATACGAGACGGAAAAAGATTGGGATTTGTTCAAGATGTATGCGCAGATTTGGAAACAGGGACAATTACATCAATAATAGTACCAGGAAGTAATAGACTCTTAAGTATGTTCTCTTCAAACAACGATATTGTAATACAATGGCAGAACATAAAATGCATAGGGGATGATGTTATATTAGTGGAAATTTGACCAATATCTTGAGATTAAATTTAAGAGAATTAGCTAGAAATATATAAACTTATAAAAAAATATAAAAAATTTTAAAAAACTACAAAAAATAGCTTGACTTTATAAAACTGGTGTGGTATTATTAAATAAGTTACTACTTATAGACGAAGTCACATACGTTTGTGGAAGGGTAAATTAGTAAAGAAAAGTCATTTTTAGGATAGCATCTTACTAGTTTATTATTTTGCCCAAAAATATTTAAAAAAATATTTTGAAAAAGTGTTGACTTTTTTAAAATAAAGTAGTAAAATAACATTCGTTCACATCAAGAACGGTGAACATAAAAAGCACATTGAAAAGTAAATAACAAACCTTTGAGAAACCAAAAATAATAAAGGAAGATAGAAGCAAACTATCTATAAAAAAATACTGTGAGAAATCACAGCCAGAAAATAATTAAGAGTCAAAAAACTCAAATCAAAAAGTTATTTAAGTAGATTAGAAATAATCGAAGTAAATAAACCAAAAATATGAGAGTTTGATCCTGGCTCAGGATAAACGCTGGCGGCGCACATAAGACA